>JAEEGL010402828.1_pt1 | contig 40386 bp, 43 predicted proteins | sample 9134231 | NCBI WGS metagenome assembly JAEEGL01 (sample SAMN16246548, study PRJNA631951) | gut metagenome | biome: gut microbiome; feature: rumen; material: fiber-attached | host: Bos | place: Iran: Karaj | collected 2018-10
AGAATCATCAAATATTTCTTTTATTATTAAATAATCGTAATAATCTTTATCTTCAGCATTCCTATATTTATAATAAGTCCTTTTGCTTATTTCTAAAACAGCACACATATTTGAAACCTTATATTCATTTATATATAAGTTAATAAATGTTACTTTCTCTCTCGTTGTGCCTTTAGGAAGGCTTGGTATTTTTTTAGTATTTCATATCTCTCTTTATAATCAATGTTTTTTACACTTTTTCTACCACGTGAATTATTTATATCATTAATTTGATTCCCTTGCTTATGATTTTTTTCTATCCAATGCCACACTGTTCCAGGAGATAAACCATATCTTTTTGCCAATTGTGGGTAGCCACCAAAATTACCAGATTTATATTCATCTATAACTTTCTGCTTAAACTCAATAGTATAATGCTTGCCCATAAAAATAACACCTTACTTTCTTGAGATGTTATTCTATAACAAATTACTCTTTTTTAAAAGTGTCCAAAATAGGGTTCACTTCAATTGATTCATCTTTTTTATTTAACATACTTTTCAGCAGTTTTAATAAGATCTTTGGTACTATATATTTTAATTTTATAATACTTATCAGTTTTCTTTAAAATAATTTGATTATGTTTTTTATCTAATCCAACCAGATTATCAATAGTTGCAATCTTTTCATAATCTTTATTTAATACTAAACCTTCAATATCATTAGTTAAATGAATATTGCCATTATTATCAATACCAACTAAACGTGTTACCTTAGTAGCATTCTTAACTGTACTTAATAGTTTCTTGGTTTTAGTATCATAAACTTCTAAAGTATGATCTTTATATGTAAATATCATAATATTCTTAGCTTTAACTTCAACATAACTAGTTGCTAAATCTTTTTTATTTGATGGATATTTAGCTATATTCTTGGTTACATCAGTATCCTTAATAACATCTGATTTATATTCAAATTTATCTAAAGCATCCATCTTATTATTAATTTTGTCATAAATAATTACACGATTATCATTATTTGGAATTGCTAAGAAACCATTGTCAGTATATTCATATGATGCATATTCCGTAACATTCAAATCAAATAAATCTGGGTTTTGAATCGCATCTTTATATTTTGATCCGCAAGCATAATAATTACCATCACTTGTAAAAACTAAGAAATTATCAGAATTTAAAAATACCAAAGCCTTTAAGGTTGATGCTCCAACCGCATAGTTTCTTATTTGAGAACCATCTTTAGTATCTAAAACATAACCAGATGATCCAGCAGCAACATATAAAGCATTATGATTATCACTTAATGCTATTAAGTTGCTAAAATTGTTATTATATTTTTTACTCCAAATAGTATCCATACTCTTTAAATTAATTTTATAAATATTCATACTTTCTGAACCAGTATTAAAAGTGTTGTTTAGTAAGTATAAATCATCCTTATAAATAATATATTGATCTCCTAATAAAGAATCAAACTTCATTTCTTTAGCTTTTAAAGTATTTAAATCAATAATATTAACTACTTCTTCAGTTGCTTCTTTATCACTTAACATTGATACTTTAACAGTAAAGATTAAATAATCATCAGTTATTGCGGTAGTAGTATTATATAAATGATCACGATCAAGCTTATGAGCATATACCTTTTTAAAATTATAATCATATACTTCTAACGAAGTTCCACTATAAACAACTAAGTATTTATCAGATGAGTTAACATAAGAGACTCCTTTAAAGGTCTTTACTTTCTTACCTTTGAAATCCCTAATTATCATATTATTATCATTTGCATAATAAGCAATATATTTATCACCTATAAAATCAAAATAGAATTTATTGCTTACATAATTATATAAATCATCATATTTTTTTAGTACTTTATTATTTTTTAAATCATATAAAGTTATTGTACTTGAAGTGTCAGTTATTAATACTTTATCTCCTTTATCATTAGCTTTCATGTAGTTAGCTATTCCTAAAGTATCAATTTGATCAACTGCTCTATTAGTTATACCTAAATCATATACCCCTAATGCCGAAGTAAGACTGTCAATGGCTTCACTAGTTTTAGGCATTTTCATACCATCATATTTAGTTAAAGCTTGATATGATTTAGTAATTGCGCTCATGCGATCATCATTACTTAAATCGACATTAGCTTCTTCAGCTAGTTTTAATGACCATAAATTTAATATGGTGCTTTGTTTACTCTTAATAATAATTAAATTCGCTGATGCATATATCAAAAAGAATAATAAAACACCGGTTAATGTTCCAAAAATACGAATCATATTTTTTACTTTTCGTTCATGATGTCTTCTTTTTAAATCATCATAATTCAAATTAAACATTGGTGCAATTAAACGTAATAATTCTTTCTTTAAATTTGCTAGTACTTCTTTTTTCGATGCACCACGGCAATCTAAAGCAAGGGGTTCAACCGCTTTTTTGGTTTTTTCATCATATAATAATTCTTTAGGGAAAGAATCAGCTGGTTCCCCTTCTACTAAAACAGCTAAAACATGGCTACGACCATGAAGTTTAATAAAAGTTTCAATTTCTTTTTTACACCAAATTGATTCCTTTAATCGTGGTGAACAAATAACAATTAAATATTCACTGTTTTGTAATGCTTGAATAATTGGATCCTCTAAACTATTAGCAAGAGGTAATTCTTCCTGATCACGGAAAACACGTTCTATTTTTGTTTTTTCTAAATTGTTCGTCTTAATAATACTTTTTGGTAATTTATAAGTTTCTAATAAACGATGTAGATTAGTTGCAACAAACTTATCTAAATCATTATGGCGATAACTAATAAATGCATCATATTTTAACTCTTTAGACATTTAAATCAACTCATTTCAAAATTATTATAACAAAAAAAAGACTAGATAACTAGTCTTCTAACGAATCAATTATATCTTTTAACATGGTTTCATCCCAAATTGTGATACCAAGGGCTACAGCTTTATCATATTTACTTCCCGGGTTATCACCAACAATAACAATATCAGTGTTTTTAGAAACACTATCGATACTACGACCACCATGGGTTTCAATAATATGTTTAATTTCATCACGAGTCATGAAAGAGATAGTTCCGGTAATAACAAATTTCTTATCTTTAAATAAATCATGTTCAACGATTTTTTCACCGATGTATTCCATATTAACTCCATGAGCTTTTAAATCATTAATTAACATGATGTTACTTGGTTCGTTGAAATAATCAAAAATGTTTTGGGCTAAGATTGGGCCAATATCATAAATTGATGTTAATTCTTCTAATGAAGCTGCCATCAAATTATCCATTGTATGATATTTTAACGCTAGAATCTTTGCTGTTTTAGCACCAATACCATTTATACCTAAAGCATAAATGATACGTTCTAAACTACTCTTTTTAGCTTCGTTAATTGCATTAATTAAATTATCAACTGATTTATTACCAAAACCTTCTAATTCAATTAATTCAGCTTTTTTATTAACTAAATCCAAAATATCAACTTTATTTTTGATAATTCCCATGTTGTAGAAATCTTCAATTATACGTTCCCCTAGTCCATCAATATTTAAGGCACTACGGGAAACAAAATGTATTAAAGATTCAATACTACGAGCTGGACAATTGATATTTGGACAAAAATAATCAATTTCGGAATTGCTTAATTCAAGAGGTGTATTACAAATTGGACAATTCTTAATCATCTTAAACGGTTCTACGTTACCACGACGTTCTAGCACTGGTCCAACAACTTCCGGAATAACATCACCGGCTTTATGAAGATAAACGTGATCACCAATATGTAAGTCTTTATCTAAAACATATTGTTCATTATGTAATGTTGCTCTTCTAATAGTACTACCTGCAACCTTAATTGGTTCCAGTACCGCATTAGGCGTTATTTGACCAGTTCTTCCTACGGTAAATATAATATCATTTAATCGCGTAATAACTTGTTTAGCTGGGAACTTATAAGCTACTGCCCATCGTGGATACTTAGCAGTTGATCCCAAATTATGTTGTAATTTAATATTATTAGCTTTAATAACAATACCATCGATTTCATATGGTAGATCATCACGATGGTCAGTCCAATAATTGATATAGTCTAATAATTCATTTAAATTATGAACCACTTTATAATTAGGATTAATTGGTAATCCAATTCTCTTTAAATACTCTAAAGTTTCACTTTGTGTACTACATTCCGTTTTAGGAACATGATATAAATAACAATCTAATTTACGTTCCTTACAAATAGCACTATCTAATTGACGAGCACTACCAGCCGCCGCATTACGCGGATTTTGGAATTCTGGTTCACCATTTTTAACACGATTGATGTTTAACTCATTAAAGATATCTTTCTTCATGTATATTTCACCACGAATTTCAAGACTTACTGGTTCTTTTAACATATTAGGAATATACTTAATTGTTTTAATATTATGAGTAATATCTTCACCAGTAACAGAATCCCCTCTAGTAGCAGCACTAACTAATACCCCTTTTTCATAAGTTAAGTTTACTCCTAAACCATCCATTTTTAATTCACAAATATATTCGGTATTAGGTGACTCTTTATCAACCCGATTAAAGAAATCAATAATCTCACTTTCATTAAATACATCTTGCAATGACATCATTGGGGTTTTATGAGTAATCTTGTTTAACTTACTTACTACTTTGGTTCCAACGGTATGCGTTGGGGAGTTAGGTAAAATAAATTCCGGATATTCTTTTTCTAATTTAAATAATTCATCCAACAAACTATCATACTCGTTATCAGTTAAAGTTGGATTATCATTCAAATAATATTCTTCATTAGCTTGATTTAAAATATTTACTAACTCTTCAATACGTTTTTTAATATCCATATAAACCTCCTATAATTTTTTTAAATTCTTATGGGTTTTCATAATCTTTTTAATGCCAATGTTCTTACTAAATGCAACCGATACAAAATCACCATCTATTGCTACTATTGTACCACTTCCATACATTGTATGGATAACACGATCACCAACAATGTAATTTTCAGTACTTGAATAAATATCTTTTTTATTAATAACGGCTTTTTCTTCCATTTGTGGATTAACAATATCTAAGTCATCAGCATTTACTTCACTAATAAATCTTGATGGTGGATTTAATTGTTCATTACCATACAGAATTCTTCGCTTTGCATTAGTTAAATAAAGTCTTTTCTTAGCGCGAGTCATTCCAACATAACATAAACGGCGTTCTTCTTCGATACCATTTTCTTCATTAAAGGAATTAGCGTGTGGGAAGATACCCTCTTCCATTCCAACCATGAACACAACATCAAACTCAAGTCCCTTAGCACTATGTAAAGTCATTAAGGTTACCGCATTTTCATAAGTCTTATGTTCAGAAATGTCAGCAATTAAACTTATTTCTTCTAAAAAATCATTTAAATTGACACTGCCCGTTCTTTCCTCGAAGGAACTAGTAATTGATTTAAACTCTTCTAAGTTATCTAATCTTAATTCATTTTCTAATGTGCTGTCAGTTTCTAGTTCATGACGCATTAAAGACTTATCTAAAACATCCTCAATTAATTCCGTAAGAGATAATGATTCACTATCCTTAGTTAATTCCTCAATTAATTGTTTAAATCCTAATTCTTTATCAGTACTTAAGGCATCGTACATAGAAACACCTTTTTCATTAGCTAAATCTTCTAATTTAGTAATGGAAGATTCACCAATTTTTCTTTTCGGAACATTTATAATTCGTTTTAAACTAATATTATCATTCTTATTAGCAATTAATCTTAAATAACATAATAAATCTTTAATTTCTTTACGTTGATAAAAATAGTAACTACCTACTACTTTATATGGAACATTAGCTTTAATAAATTGTTCTTCAACTAAACGCGATTGACCATTGGTGCGATAAAGAATAGCAATATCTTTATAATCAAAGCCACTTAATGTTAAACGATTAATTTCATCTAACACTTCTTTAATTTCATGTTTATCATCATAAGCACGAATATATTTAGTTTTAACCCCAGTACCTAAATTACTAATTAATTCTAGATCTTTACGTTCTTTATTATTCTTAATAACGGCATTAGCAGTGTCTAAAATATATTTAGTAGAACGATAATTTTGATTTAAAGTAATAACTTTACAATCCGGATAATCACGTTCAAAGTTTAAGATGTTTTTATAATTAGACCATCTAAAACCATATATTGCTTGATTAGAATCCCCTACTACAAACAAATTCTTTTCTTTTTTCGCTAGTAACTTAACTAAATTATATTGTACTTCATTAGTATCTTGATACTCATCAATTAAAATATACGGATATTTATTTTGATATTTTTCTAAAATATCAGGATTAGTATTAAATAGATTTACTGGAAGTAATAATAAATCATCGAAATCAACACAGTTATTATTTTTTAAAGTTTCTTGATATTTTAAATAAATCTCATAAGCTTGTTTTTCCGGTTCAGTATTAAAGTAACGAATAATATCGTTTTCTGATAACATTTCATTCTTAATAAAACTAATACGATTACGGACATAACTAGGACTTAGTGATTTAATGTCCATTCCTTTATCTTTCATAACTTTTTTAATAATACTTAAAGAATCATCCGAATCCATAATCGTAAAACTTTTAGTTAATCCTAAGTGTTCACATTCATTTTTAACAATACGTAACCCTAAACTATGGAAGGTTCCTAAAAAAACATCATTGGATGGACATAAATTATTTAAACGTTCTTTCATTTCTTTAGCTGCTTTATTGGTAAAAGTAATTGCTAAAATATGATAACTTGGTATCCCTTGTTCAATTAAACGATTAATACGATATGTTAATACTTTGGTTTTCCCAGATCCAGCTCCTGCTACTACTAAACAAGGCCCATTAAGGTGTTCTACCGCTAATTTTTGTTGTTCATTTAAATTGTCCATACTATCAACACCATTCTTATATAATTATACCAAATATCATGATTAAAAACTATATCTTTACAATCTTTTAGACATAAAAAAATGGTTATTTCTAACCATTAATTTTTTCTTTAAATAAATCTAAAGCTTCACTATATTCACTGTCTTTGACAACTTCTAGAAATTCGCTATTTCCAACTTTTTTAACTTTTCTAATTAAAAAATTATTAGGATTATCAATATCAACTAGATAAACGTAATCTAAGATACGATGACTAATTAAATAATCTATTCCATTAATCATTACAAAACTTACTCGGTTCATACTACGCCACCATTTGATTCTCTATTTTTTCCAAATCCCCTGGCTCATAATCCTTCATTGTAATATTATTAATATTTTCACTTTCAAGATAAGCTTTTAAATCAGCTTTTCCAAGATTATGGTTATTGTTAATAATATCAAAGATCTCTTGAGCTTTTTTATAGCCATATTTCATAGCAATGCAATAAAGTGAAACCGCTTTATTATCATTATCAATTGCTTTAGCAATCTTTTCGTTTTCCGATAATTGTTTATCTTCAACTACTGTTTTCTTTTTTTCTGCCTCGTGGCGATTTAACATATCCACTCTTTGAGCATCAAGGATAGAAAAAATACCAATATTTATTGTCCTTTGAACATCAATTGGTCCACGTTTTTTTTCGATTTCTTCTTGCGTTTTGAAAGTTACTGACAAAATGTCACCTTCTATCTATAAAAATTCTACAACCCTAATGTCTTCTTTTAATCTTTCTACTAATGATTCTTTATCATATTTATCAAAAATACCTCTAAATGTTGATGGTTCATTTAAGAATATTTCATAATACTTAACAAATATATCACGATAATTATCAACACCTAGATCTCTTAAATAATCTAAATTTACCGTTATTAGTTTTTTATTGTCTCTAATAGCTTCACATAATAATGTAGATGCGGAATTATTAATTGCTTTAATTTGTTCTTTAGTAAAACCTAAATCCTCTAAATACTTCATGCTGCTTTAACAACTCCTTTAATGTCTTCCAAAGCTTCTGGTTTTTCATAACCAATTAAGTGAGCTTGAAAAACGTTGCTAGCACTTAAATCAACATCTCTTTCTTGTAAAAATTTAACCTTATCTTCAAAAAAGTCATTACATACACAACTTACTAAAGAATAGTTAGATTTACGATTTAATTTTTCAAATGATATACTAGCTAATTCAAGATTTCTTTCTACTAATTCTGGATCAGCAAGTGATAATGTTGTTTTAAGCTTATTAGCACACTTACTAATATCAATTCCATACTTTTCAAAAAGTGCTACATTATTACAATAATTCATATGAATTCCTCCAAATTTTAGTAAGCCATTAAAGGTACTTCTCTTGGTTCTAATCCTTTTTCTTTAATACGGTCAATAGCTTCTTTTAATTCATCATAACTATATTTAATTAATACACGAGCATTAAAATAAATATCTAATGTTTCTTTACCATTATTCATTAATAAATCAATTTTATCTTTTAATTCTGAATCATAGAATAATACTGGATTCTCAGTTAAGATATCTAAATCAATACCTAAATCTTTTAATGTATTAATATTATTTTTAAATGTTGCTTCATCAAACTTACTTTCAAGTTCTTCTAATGCAAATTGATCAATATCTAAGTAATCAATACCAGCATCATTTAATAAATCACGCATTGATTGTTTACTATTTTCACGATCTAATTCTTTTTTCTCTAATTCTAATGTAATAGTTTGTGCTAAATCAGAATCATTAACTTCATCATTTTCATCTAAAACAATTACATCACTATCTTCATTAACATCAGTGTCATTTAAATCTTCAACACTAAAACTATTAGTATTTTCTAATTCATATTCTTCATTAGCAAAGACTGGTTCTTCAATAACGATTTTTTCTTCTTCAACCTTTACTGGTTCATCATCTAAAACATTATCATTAGCTTCTTTGATAACTTCTTTAATAGATTTTCCTGATGTATCTTCGTTATAACGACGATCATATTCAAATAAAGCATCTTCAGGGAACATTAATAATTTAGCAGCTTCTCTAGCTTCTTCACGATCTAAATCAAATTGTTGTAATAAATCAATAATTTGGTCACGAGTAATATTAATATCACCAGTTAAAGCCATATCAAAATATTCATTTAAACGTTTTTGATTAACAATTTCAGCATCTCTCTTCAAACTTATTTCTTCAATTGTAGTTTCAGCAAGACTAGCTTCTTCTTCAACATCTTTAAGTTTATCTTTAGCTTCATTAATTTCATCAGAGATTTTATTAATTGTTTCTGGTAATTTCTTATCAAGAGTTTCTTTAATAAGAGTTGGTTCGAAATCAATATCTAAACGATCAAGAACAGTCTTAAAATCATCACGATTAATACCAGCTAAAACAATACCTAATTGTTCACCTTGTTTATTAAGTTCATTGTTCTCTGCTTCTAAATCAGCAATTTTAGTTTGTAACTCAGATTTTTCTTTAGAAGTACGTTCTTTACTTTCTAATGCACTTTGTCTTTTACGATCCATTTCGATTAAGATAGTACTATCTTCTCCACGGAAATTATAAAGTTTGTCTAATAATGCTGTTGTTTCTAATGATAGCATTTTACGTTCGATCACATCGACCACTCCCTTATTTTAATCATATTCTTCTATTTAAAATTATAGCAATAATCAAGTTGAAAGTAAAGAAAAAAAGTTACCGCTTAATGGGTAACTTTTTTAACTAGCAATTTTATTTTTATGATTGAGAACTAAGAAATTTAAATCTTGGTCAACATGACGGAAAATGGTGTTATGATCATGTAATTCACACTCATAACATTTTTTAATAGCATTAAAGGTTGTTCGATTATAATCACGAGCAGCTTCAGTTTTAGAACCGCAAATTTTTTGTAAGTTTTCAATATAAGCTTTATTTAATCCTAGTTTATTATAAAGTTGAATAATTAATCCGATACGTAAATAATAAGTACGTAATTCGCGAGCTTTTTCACTAATAATTTCTGTTTCAATACGATGTAATTCAGCTTCATATTTTTCAAATAATTCGGTAATATCTTTGTTTATAATACTTGTTTTTACCATTTTAATATTTTCCATAGTTTCACTTCCTTTTTTACAGCAGATGTTCACAATAATAACAAACGTTTATTTAGATGTCAAGGGTTATTTATAATGAACAAAAACCGTCATATTACATACTCTATTAGTGAATGGAGGAATTTATGAAAAAGTATTTGATTGTTTCAATAATCACATTGTTTTTATTAATTGGTTCTGTATTTATTTATCAAAATCACAAATCAAATAAAGACTTGACGACTATCAAAGTAGCCGAAGTAACCCATAGTCCTTTTTATGCCCCTTTTTATGTTGCCATTGAAAATGGTTATTTTAAGGATGAGGGATTGGACATTGATTTAATTCTAACAAGTGGTGCAGATAAAGTAAGTGCTGCCGTATTATCAAAAGATGTTGAAATTGGTTTCTGTGGTCCAGAAAGTACCATTTATATTTATAATGGTGGCGAAAAGAACTATTTAGTTAGTTTTGCCGGATTAACTAAGAAAGATGGTCAATTTATTGTTAGCCGTAAAAAGGAAAAACATTTTGAATTAACTGACTTAGCTAACAAAGAGGTTATTGTCGGACGCCTTGGAGGAATGCCTGCTATTAACTTTGATAATGCTTTAAATAAAAAGGAAGTTAAAAATGTTAAATTGAATTATTCAGTTGAGTATGCCAATTTATCTAGTGCTTTTATTAGTGGCGTTGGCGATTATGTTAATCTATTTGAACCTAATGCCACAATCATGGAAAAAATGGGTTTTGGACATATTGTTGCTAACATTGGTTCCGAAGCTGATACGGTTCCTTATACTGCTTTTAATACTAGAAAAGCTTATGCTGAAAACAACAAAGATGTCTTAATAAAATTTAACAATGCCTTAAACAAAGGATTAGATTATGTTCATCATCATGATAGCAATGATGTTGCTAAAATCATCAGTCCCCAATTTCCAGATATAGCATTAAATGATTTAACTAAGATTGTTAAAAATTATCAAGAAGCTGATACCTGGTATCAAAACACTTCAATTAATAAAGATGATTTTGTTAATCTTGAAAACATGTTAATAAAAAATGATCTTATTAAAAAATATGTAAGTTATGATAAGTTAATCATTGATTTAAATGAATAGTATCTTAGAAATTCAACATTTATCAAAACATTATTTTATTAACAAAGAGATTATTGAAGTGCTAAAAGATATCAATTTTAAAGTTAAAGATGATGAAATTATCGCTATTGTTGGGGCATCCGGATGTGGTAAATCTTCTTTACTATCAATTATTAGTAACCTACTCGATTATACTGATGGTAAAATCATTTATCGTAAACCCCTAACCTTTGGTTATATGTTTCAGTCTGATACGTTATTTCCATGGTTAACCGTTAGAGATAACTGCTTATTAGGATTAAAAATAACAAAAAAAGATTACCCTTCCAAAGAAAAAGAATTAGATTCTTTATTAAAAAAATATCATCTTGATGCTTTTAAAGATAAATATCCCCATAATTTATCAGGAGGTATGCGCCAACGAGTGCAACTGATTAGAACAATCTTAATTAATCCGGATATTTTATTATTAGATGAACCTTTTAGTGCTTTAGATTATCAAACACATCTTTATATTGCTGATGATGTTTATAAGTTAGTTAAAAGTAATAAAAAAGCCATGATTATTGTCACCCATGATATTGAAGAAGCTGTAAGTATTGCAGATAAAGTTATTGTATTAAGTAATCGCCCTAGTTCAATTATTAAAGAGATAGCTATTAACAAACATAATCTTAATCCCCTACAGTTTCGTAAAACTGAAAAGTTCCTAGAATACACTAATGAAATATGGGAGTTGATGAATAATGGTTGAGCAAAAATATCATGATTATCTAAAAAAGCTTAAACTAGAAAAAATCATAATCTTATTATCCCAGATTAGTATCACCATTCTCTTCTTAGGTTTATGGGAATTATTAAGTTATTTCCATGTTATTAATAGCTTTATCTTTTCATCACCATCAATGATTATTAAAACTATTATTAATCTACTATTACAAGGACGATTAATGACCCATATTTTAATTACATTAAAAGAAGTATTTATGGCCTTTAGTTTAGGAATAATGATTAGTTTAGGAATAGCCATAATGATGTATGAAGTACCCCTACTAGCCAAAATCATTGAACCTTTCTTAACTATTATTAACTCACTACCAAAAGTTGCATTGGGTCCAATAATTATAATATGGTTTGGTGCTAATGAATTATCAATTATCGTAATGGCTCTGTTAATAAACTTAATTGTAAGTGTTTTAACAATCTATAATGGATTAAAAGAAGTTGATGCTAACCAAATATTATTATTAAAATCGCTAGGAGCTTCAAGGTATGATATTCTCACTAATTTAGTTTTAAAATCAGCTAGAAATGCAATTATTTCTTCCTTAAAACTTAATATATCAATGACTTTAATTGGAGTTATCATGGGTGAATTTTTAGTATCAAAGTCAGGAATTGGTTACTTAATTATTTATGGCACACAAATCTTTAATTTAAATATTGTAATGAGTGGAATAATTTTATTGTGTTTTATATCAATCATACTATATCAATTAATATTATTAATCGAAAAAAAGCAAATAAAAAAATAGTATCAATAAATGATACTATTTTATCTGCCATAAAACCTTTGGCCATTCTTATATGAGTAATAATCAATTGATGATCCTTTATTAACTAAGAAATAATGTTCATATAATGCTGGTTCAGATATTACTGAAGTTATTTCTTTTTCTTTACTAATATTATAAATAATATAAGAATTAGAATTAGTAATAAGTGCCATATAACCATAACTAGTTTCTTTTTCTAAAATTTTAATATCAATACCACTAGTTATTTCTTTACCTTTTTCATCTAACAATACCTTTTTATTATCATCACTAGCAATATAGTAATTAGCAATTTTAGTATAAGTAATTGCATTATAACCTTTTGATAATTTCTTTAGTTTATTATTTACCAAATAATAACTATCACCATCTTTAACGATTGCCAATCCATTAATAAATACAGTAGCATCTTGATAAGAAGTCCCAACTTGTTTACCTTTTACCGTATAATAACGGAATTCATTATTATCACAACCATTAAATAGATAAATCTTGTCTTTAGTATAACTACTTACAATACCAGAACAATCAATAACCTTTTTAACTTTATTATTAATATAAAGTTCAATCACATTATTGTTTGTTAACTTAGCATAATGTTTATAATCAGCATATGTGGTATTAAGGGTGGTAGTAACACTATCACCATTATTATTTAAAATATATTCTTGGCCATTCTTTTTATAAACAATAACATCACCAACAAAATGTGGAGATTGATCATCATTTGAAACTAAATCAAATTTAACCTTTTTATTAACAATTGCGCGATAACTGTAAGGCATTAAACTATCCCCAACACTATCACATGTATTTATTATTAAATCACGATCTGGGACATCCGTAATACAAAAACGTTCTTTAGATTTAAAAGCTATAATTTTTTTAAAAGTTCTAATATTATAAATAGTTATTTGATTATCATAATAAATTGAGATAAAGTCCTTCATATCACTAATAGCAGGAATTTCCTCGGAACTCTTATCTTTAAAACTAGTAATAACTTTACCGTTATGATTCAATAATTTATATTTATCTTTATGCTTTAATAGCACATAATTATCGGTAAAATTGATTATTTCAAAACCAATTTCATCATATATTTTTTTACCTTTAGCATTTATTAAATAATAATCTGAATCATAATCAGTAAGAAAGTATAATGGCCCTTCATTAAATACATATGGATATTTGCCAAACTTAACAACCATTTTTCCTTTATTGTTAATAACTCCAAATTCACCATTTTTATTAGTTACTAATGACGCATTATTATTAAAACTAGTTACCGTAGTAAATTCAAACTCACTTAATTGTTTACCAGCATCATTAAATAAAGCATATATTCCTTCACCATTTTCAAGATAGAAGGCATCAGTTTTTAAAACATCAAAATTTTTAATATAATTATTATGAATACTAATAATTCCAATAACTATTGCTATTACTATAATTACAGGAATAGGTATTAACCATAATTTATTAAACTTGATTGATGGTAATTTAATTTCTTTTGTTTTTTTACTATTTGATTTGGTTTTTTTAGGTTTCTTCGAAACATTTATTTTTAATTTAGGTAGTTTTATAGTTTTATCATCATCAATAATATCTTTTTTTTCAATTAATGTTCCGGTTTCTGGATCATTAATATAGGTTGGTTCTTTTTTATTATCAAACGTATTCTCATCATTAACATAATTAATGAATTTACCCATATAATATCACCATCCGATCATAAAATTATTATATCAATAATATAATTTGCAAACAAGTCAAAATATGATAAAATATCATATAGAAAAAGGGATGAGGCTGATGAATAATAAGAAAATATATATTGTTCTAAGTTTTACAGGAACTGCTCCCGCTACTTTAATTCGTATGTTTACTCGCAAAAAATATAGTCATTCATCAATTGCCTTAGACAAAGAATTAAATGAGATGTACAGTTTTGGTAGACTTAACCCATATAATCCTTTTAAAGGTGGCTTTGTTCACGAAGGAATCTATCGTGGAACCTTTAATCGCTTTAAAAAAACTAAAGCTAAAGTGTTAGAAATCGATGTTACCGAAGAAGATTATAATCGTATTAGTGACGAAATAGCTAGTTTTAAAAATGGAAAATGGAAATATAATTATTTAGGTGTACTGTTATACCCATTAAAAAAAGCAATTCGTTTTAAAAATCGCTTTTATTGTTCAGAATTTGTTAAACATCTACTTGATTTAACTAATGTTGATTTTGCTTTACCAGAAGTTGTTGAACCATATGATTTTAACAGTATTGAAAAATCTAATGTTATTTATGAAGGAATATTAAGAAAGTATTAATATTCTTTTTTTATTAATATAAATTAGTCGGGTAAACTGATATTACTGGACGAACTCCATATTTATTACTAGTAGTCTTATCTTCAACAGATAATCGTCCATTATGATCAACAAGCCATGCATCACTAGTATTAACATTTAATAAATCACTTGTCCAATATCCAGAAGGAGCGCCTTGTTCATCAAGATATTCATAAGTACAACCACTATATGTACATTCTTTAGTATAGTCAAATAACCACGCTGCTTTTTGCTGAGCAGCACTATTCTCACAGTATGTTTCACCATTGTATGTTGGATAATCTTTAACATGGGAGCCAAAGCAGAACCAATCATCATCAGTTTCAAGATCAAAACTCCATCCATTTTTTGGATTTATTGCAAGTGATGCATCAATTATATCTTGTGCAGTAGGAAGTTCAACACTTAAAGCGGAACTCCAAGCTTGCTTAACTGTATAACCCGTATTACCTTGATTAAAGAATGTTAATGCATTAGCATAACTCATAGTTGTAGCATTACCAATTAAATCAGTTACATTTTTTTCAAATATTAACTTAACCGTATTATTAATTGGATTTCTACCCAATAGATAGAAAGTACGTGTAACGCCATCCCCTAAACTACATTCATATTTAGCACCAACTTCACCAGCATTACCATAAGCATTACTAACAAAGTGACATATTTGTTGTCTCATACGAAAATCGTATTCATTGGTAGCTTCACTGGTAACACGCGTTTCTAGATAAACGTACTTTCCAGCTTCAGAACTAGGAATATCATTATCTAACCAAACATCAATATTATGGGTTGCTGAAGAATTTGGATTTAATAACGAAGATCCAAATTGATAATAAGTAACGCCACCTTCAACATAAGTTGATAACGTCGACATACGTAATGGATGACTATCAATAGCAATCCAGATATATTGTGGATTAACTAACTCTCCACTAAAGTTGGCAGGAGGATTAAAAAAAAATTCAAATTTATAGATTGCACCATAAACAGATGCACTAGTTGACGATACAGTAACTTGAAAATCATGCTCAGCTAAAGCTTCCTGGTTAGTCATCGAATATATATTTCCCGATATAGTTGGACTACCAGAAGAATATGTTACATTAAACGCCTGTGTTTTTTGATTATAAGTAGTTAATTGACTATCAGTTTTAAATAATGCAAAAGAAGAACTAATAATGGTTAAAATCATTAATATAATGATTGCAACAAATAAGCCAATTTGTTTCTTTATTAGTCCTCTCATTATAAACCCTCCTATTGTTTCAATTTAGGTAATTCTATCGGTTCATCATCAATGTCTACTTTATTTAATTTTACCTTTATTTCTTCTTTCTTAAATTCTTCTTTTTCCTTTTTAATACTTTTTTCTTCTTCACTATCACTATCTAGTAATGAAACTTTTTTATTAATTTTTAACATTCTTATTAATTTAACAATATCCGTAATCAATATTACTACTGCTGGAATAAAGATTACTAATAACCATCCTCCACGACTTGCTAAGAAATACTGAATACGTCCTAATTGCGGAATACGGTATTTAACTTTTCCTAAAACATTATCTTGGCTTACTAAAGAACTATCAACGCTCTTATTATTATCACCTTTAGTAGTAAAGTAATATCTACCACCGACTTTTTTAATATCGGTTACACGGTGTGTAACAGTCATTCCTTTAGATATACTTGATTCTGATTTAAAAGTAATTACATCATTTACTTTTACGGTTCTAAAATCACGAATTGGAAGATCAATTATAACATCATAAACTCTAATGTTAGGTTCCATTGATGGACTAACAATAGTATATAATGAGAATAATGGTTCATATCCTCTACCCTTTTTAGAATAACGATAACTTGCTACTACACAATAAACTAATAAAACAGCAATAATCAATAATAATATAAATACAGTCCATGCAATAACATCTTTAAGAAAATTAAACATGCCAACAAATGACCAATATCTTCTTTCACCTTTTTTATTCTTCATAACGGTTACCACCTATCATAATAATTATATAAATTTTTTTGATTTAAAACAATAGTAAAAACCAAGTTATAGTCGGTTTTTTCATATTATTCCACATTATCAACAATTAATACGCCCGCAAATGTCTTATTCATATCAACACTTTGATCATAATCACGATTTTTATAATCAACGTAAACGTTAATATTATGTTCATCCCCTTTAACAAGAGATACATCAGCTAGGATAACACTATCCGTTTTAGGGAAACTTCCTTCAGCGATTCGGCGATCATTAATATCAATGTAATAAACTAAATCTTGGTAATTAACAAAATCATTGGTTACATTTATCCACTTAAGGTTATATTTTAAATCTGCATCACTTTTATTAGTTATTTTAATTTCCTTGATAATACTCATTTGACCTGGTACTACATCAGTAGTTTTTATAGGTTTAACCTCTGATCCAGTAGGATAAACAACTTTAATAACTTTGGTAACAGTCTTTTCAGGAAGTTCTTCACTACTTTCATCAGATACATCAGTTACTGGTTCAGATTCATAGGTATCAACAAAACGATAAAAATATAAACACGTACTAAATATTGCAAATAAAAAGCATAATGAAAACAAGATATAAAGAAAGTATCCGTTATGTTTTTTCTCATTTCTTGTTTCATTCATGCCTATCACCTATTTTAATTTAATAAAATAACTACGATTTCTTAATGATATTACTAATCTTATGTCAGTACTATTAATAAATCTTTTATCTACTTGTAATAGCGTTACTCCTTTTAAATCACTTGGAGTTATATCCATTACATCACTCATCAAATAATTATCACCATATTTATAATAAATACTACCATGATTATTATACAATTCTTTTTTACTTATTTTGTTTGCATAATAATTAATATTACTTGAAATAAATTCATCTTTTAATCCAAGAACTGCATAACCAAATCCATAATTGGAATAATCTGGTGTAACTACTTTTTTAATACCGTTAACGGTATATTCGTAATATCCACCTAAATATGCTTCAAAAACAGTTAATTTGGAACTACCAATAATTGATCCTTTAAAAACCATTCCCTTATTTAATCCAACTTCATTAATTTTATTAGAAGATAAAATTTTATTTGGACTTAATTTAATATACTTCTTAGTAGCAACTAAATCATTCTTATGAACATTATATTCATTAATAATTAATAAACTGAATTTCTTATTTATTTTCTTTTTAGGTATTTCATAAATTATTGCATATGTTTTAGTAGCCTTTGGTCTTATTTTTTCACCACGATAAGGGACTCCTAAATCACTAAAGTAATCACTACGATCATAGATTGGATAATAATACTCACCATCTACTTCTAATGTTAAATCTTTCTTTTGTAGTTTTAGTGAATTACTAGTAATATTAGTTGCATCAATACTGATACCTAAATAATACTTATCATCTTTATTGTTATTACCGCGATAATCTAAGTTAGTTAAGATACTAGAATTAATTTTATATTTAAATCCATTGATATTAACCACTTGCATTTGTTTATAGGTACGATGATATAAAATGTAATTATAGAATCCAAAAATTGCTAAACCGACAGCTGCAATAATACCAATAATGGTAATAATAAATTGATTTTCAAAGAAATAATATTTAAATTCTCGAATATAACGATGAATTTTTCTTTTTAATTTATAATTATCACGATCAAATGAGATTTCTACTTCTTCACTATCTTTTTCTTCGATTTCAAGTTCTTTAAGATCTTTATTAAAATCAAATTTTTTAATATCAAATCCAATCGCACGAATAATATCGTAAATTAAGAAGAAATATTGTGGTAAATACAAGATTAATGAAACATCACGATAAATTCGAACGGAAGTAATTTTCATTATTTCATCTTCTAATGATGCTAAACCGGAATAAGCAATAGTAAAACCAATCATTAAAATAATATAGTAAATAATAATGCCTAAATAAAGTTTGATTGATTTTTTCTTTATCAAGAATAAGTAAGTAATTACAATAACAATCGCTAATATTAGGATTACTGCTAAATACATAAAGACATTAACATAACTACTTGCTAAATTATTAGCATATTCATAATTACCATTAGTAGCATAACTACCAAAGAATGAAACAATACGACTAGTACGATATAATACGTAGATAATAGGGAGAATCAATATAGCATGGATTAAACGAAAGTGTTTAATTAAAAACGCGTAAGGCTTTTTAAATACCATTCATATCTCCTCCTTATTCTATCTTTTATTATAACATATCAATTATTTTTTTAAAACCATAATCTGCCCTGGTAGAAGATAAATCGTTGAATTATTATTTAGTAAATTATTAATACTACTATTAAATATTTCGCTAACAGAATTTAAAGTATCCCCCTCTTTAGTAAGATAATAATTAAAATTCTTTTTAGGAATTAAAAGTGTATTTCCTGGATAAATATAATCGTCCATATTCATCCCATTAATACTTGCTATTAATTCTGGATTAGAATTAACTTTAGAAGCTATACCATAAAGCGTATCGCCACTATTAATTAAGTATTTATCAAAATAAATTACTTGATTGCTTGGTACAATAATTTCACTACCAGCACGTAACTTATCTTCAAAATAGATATTGTTTATATTTTTAAGCATTTCTTTAGTAGTATGGTATCGATTGGCGATTGATTTTAATGAATCACCATTTTTTATCTCATATTTAAAAAACATATTTTAAGTCTCCTTTACTTTAAAATATGTTTCTTAGTTTAAGATGTTAATAAATAATAATTTTAATATTTTTATTAAATTGCCATTCATTATATTGTAATATTCTAGTTTCTAAATGATCAGGATCATAATAATATAAAGTATCGTTAACAATATAGTAAACTCCTAAATCCGTTTGATACATTATCTTATCAACACTATTATTACTAACTAATATGTTAGTTTTGTCATAAGTCATATATAATTTATTATCGATTATTTGATAATTAATTAGATAATAATTATTCCATGTTACTTCATTATTGACTAGCTTTTTAATCTTCGTATCACGTAATTCTTGATCAAGATATACCGGCTTTTTTAATAAACGAATTTTTAAATATTCTGGAACGATTTCATATTCGCGTTCATGCTTTTTGTCAATTAGATAAACACTTTTTTTATAATTGCCTAAAATTTCACTGTTAAATGAAATATCTTTAGTTGTTTTAAATTCATCATCTTTATTCTTTTTCATGTTATAAACAATAAATTTATTAAAATAATAATTTTGATCATAATTAGCTACTAAAATATAATCATCAATTTTAGTAATTAATTCCGCATCATAAGTATCGTTTTTAAATAAGCGAATATCAAAGACATTCTTATTATGAATTTTTGTAAAACCATGATAATTCCATAAATAATAGGTTTTATTCATTAAGTTATAAGTAGTTATTTTTTGATGTTTATTAACTTCCTCATTAACTCCTTTATAACCTAATTGTAATTGTAAATCAAAATTGATTAAATTATGATTTACAATTCCATCACTATTGTAACAGAATGGTTCTAAGTTAATACTATCACTTTTAATTCTTGCACAATCAGTTACATCATCTTTAATAATATCAATCTTATTAATGATGTTCTTTTTATATTTTTTATAGTAACGCTTATAAGTGTATGTTTTATGATCTTTTGTAACATTAATAACATATAAGCTTTTTTTATAATAGTATTTTTGTTCAATCTTATAACCGTTAATTGTATATTTATCAAAATGGTTAACTGGTTTAAATGTTTTAATTAGTAACAGAATAATTATTAATAAAAGAAAAAAGAAAAGAAAGATAGTTTTTTTCTTTGGCTTTGGAAAACGAAATCTTCTTTTATTTCTTTTCATTTTTATCAAAATACTTCTTCTTTTCTTCCATCATAAATTCTGTTACTTTTGTTTCAATTTCGGTTAATGATTTTTTATCTAAGTTGGTTACATATACTTGTTCTTTAACAGTATCAATTTCAACACGGCCCCAAATAATACCAGAATAAACACTTAAATCATTAAATAAATCTGGTGTAATTACGGTTAGAAAATAGCCGAAGAATAAACGTTTACGTCCAATTAGAATACGTTTATTAGTTATTGCAATAACTGCTGTTGAGAATAAATCATAAAAACTGTTATTCTTTTGTCCAACAAAAGCATATGTTACTTTTTCCCCTGGGTTTAGGTGTTGTTCAACAATTGCAGCATGCTTTTTCACACGCCACCAATAAACTCCCATTGGAAAACGTTGACAAAATGTTTTAGCTAATTCATATGTTTTCATAAACATCACCTAACTTTATTATATATTATAATTACTAAAAATACTATTATTTTATACAATTCGCGTACTTACTTCATTATTATTAGTATCGATTGCATGAATATAATAATTTTGACCACTAGCTTTCGTAAATGAACCGCTATACTGTTTACCACTAATTGAGTCATAAGCTGATGGTGTGGCATTAGAATTGGTTAATTTAAATCCACTTAAAGTTCCATTATCAGTGATTGTATAGTTAACAACGCCATTTACTATTTCATAAGTAACCACTGGTGCATCTAAGTCAACATAAATTGCTTTTGATGCTAGATTATCTTGACTATCATATAAGTATACATAATAGTTACCAGTTTCATTTATAGTAGTAGTAACTGTTATATTTTTAACTTTATCTGAAATACTAATCCATTCTGCATCACTTGGTAAAGTAGATAAATTAGTAATAAAATATTCTTTTAAACCAACATTATCACTGAAATTTAAAGTTACTTCAGAACCATTAGTAGAATATGTTATTTTAGGTTTGGTAAACTCAATAGTTACTTTATAATATTTCTTATTATTATAATAATCGATTACATGTAAGTAATATGATCCTGCAGTAGTAATTGGATCAAGAGTAACTTCTTTAGTTTCGCCGCCAACTGCAATATCAGCAGTTGATAAGGTTTTATTATAAAGCATGGTATATGTTAAAGGATCATTACTACTATTAGTTAAGGTATATCCTTTAATCTTTAAATCATCATATAAAACCGCTTTTATTACGCCGCGTGAAATTGTATCAATAGTAATCACTGGTTTAGTAGTATCAACATCATTCTCCGTAATAGTAAATGAAGGATGGGCCGGATTAGAAGAACTAACCGTAGCAAAATTATTATACTTATCAGTAGCATGAATATAATAAGTTCCACTCATTCTAGGTTCAAAATAGATTTTTTTTGATTTAACGTTACCAAAAGCAGTTGCACTACTCATATTTTTAGGTGACGTATTTATTTCATATTTACCTAAATAATTAGTATCAGCCACTTGAATTTCAACTAAACCATAGGATTTATTAATTGTTACATTAGGTCCAATAAAATCATATGAAGCATTATCTTCACTATAGTAACAAGTTCTTTTACCATTTTCATTTTGAACAAAAACGGTTGCATCAATATTTACTTCTGTATCAGTCTGAGGATTATATAAATTATCATCAAGTAATCCTTCAGAGATTAAACTACCAATAGTTACAATACAGTTAGTGCTACCACATTCCGTTTTCATTTTATCCAATCCAGCATATACACAAGCAGCCTTTTCAATGCTTCTTTTAAAATCTTTATATTCCGTATCACTTTGACGATTGGTAAGGGCAACTATATTGTTAGCAATAATTAAACCGATAACAACAATTAAACTTAATGTAATAAGTAATTCGGTAAGTGTGAAACCATTCTTTTTCATTATTACACCCTCTTTATTATCTATAATATTAGTATAAAATAATTAACCTTTTTTTTCAATAAAAAAGACTTAGTATCGTCTATAGAACCAAGTCCCTTTTTTAGGGAAATAACCTCCCGGATCAATCATTTTTGCTTTAAATGTTGAGAAAGATGAATAACCATCTTTTCCACCACCTAAATAGTGTCCTTTAGAAACGGCATAATGTAAATGAACTCCGGTTGAGCATGTATCCCAACCACCATTTTTCTTTAATGTAGATCCACCACCACCAACATAACCAATTACGGATTGGTTAGTAACAGTGTCCCCTACTTTTACATTAACACTTAATAAATGCGCATATTGAGTGGTATAAGCAACACCGTTAACATTATGGTGTAAGTAAATTATATTACCACCACAACTACTCTTATAAGTTACCGCTGCAACCATTCCATTAGCAGCAGCATATACTGGAACACCCATAGCAGTTGTTCCTAAATCAATACCGTAGTGGAAACTAGTAGTTTTACCAGTTAATGGATTGATTCTACTACCATATGGAGAAGTTACAACACCCTTTTGAAGTGGTCTAATTAAACTGGTTGATGCTAATACCTTAACACAATCTGTTAATAACTGCGTTTCACTAGTACATATTTTTTGATAATACTTAATTAACTCTTCTTGGTTTTTGATTTGTTCATTAATATCATCACCAACATCTTCTAGTTCATCCATATAAAGATCTAATTGTACAATCGCCTTATTATAATTACCAATAGCAACATCTAAGTCAGCTTGCTTTTGTCTTAATTCAACCTTTAAACGTTCATTTTCTTCAATTAAATCGCTTAAAGTTTGTAATTGATCTTGATTATAATTAGTGATTAATGATATTGCCTTACTACGCATGGACATATCTGCAATACTTGTTGATTGCATTAAATATTCCAAATAAACATTTTCATTACTAGTTAACTCACTAAATTTTAATATTTCGGCAGTTTCACCTTTAGTTTTTTCAATATTACTTTCACATTCCGCTATTTTATTATTAGCAGCAACAATGTCATCTTCGGCTTTTTTCTTTTGATCATAAGCATCATACATTGCTTGCTTCTTTTGATTAATCGAACTACGCGTATTATTCTTATTTTGATTATTAATATTACGTTGTCGTTTTAATTCTTCTAATTCAGCTTTCAAACCTTTAATGGTCGTTGCTTTAGATTCTGCTTTAACATTATAAGGAAGAACTAATAGTGAAAACATACTAATGATTAATAATCCACTAATTATCTTTCTCATATTTTCAAATACTTTCTAACCGCTCTAATTGATGAAATCATACCAATTATTGCTCCTAATACTAAGATAAATAATGAAGAATATAAAATAAATGGATATGGTTTTACCATTTTTATTACATTACTATAAATGTAACCATTAGTACGATCATATAAGATTAAATAACCATAAATCATAATCATTATTGGAATAATTGAACCAAGTACTCCTAGTATTAAACCTTCAAATAAGAATGGTAATTTAATAACAATGTTACTAGTTCCTACTAAACGCATAATCTCAATTTCAGTTCGCCTTGAGAATATTGTTAGTTTAATCGTATTACCAATTAAAAATGCCGTTACTAATAATAATGCTACAATTAATATAATTGAAATCTTTTCTACTAAATTAAATATTACACTAATTTTTTCAACTAAGCCTTCGTTATAATCCACTGATTCAACATAATCACTTTGAGCTACTTCATCAGCAACTTTTTTCATATTCTTTAATTCATCTACTTTAATTGTATATGAATCAAGTAATGGATTATAACTTAAACTATTTAGAGCATTATTTAAAATATCACTATCATCTTGGCATTCTTTCTTCCAGTCTTCTTTTGATTTATATTTATATTCAATAATATGCTTATTAGCTTTTAATGAATTATCAAGTTCTTTAATTTGTTCTTCGTTTGCATCATGATATAGATAAGTTACAATTGTTAACTCGTTTTCATATTGCTTTGTCAAATAATTAATATTAACTGTTATAACAAGTGCAATTGTTACAAGTAAAAGGGTAATTGCAGAACAAGTTATTGATGCAAAGCTTAAACTAAAATTACGAAAAACACTTCTAAAAGCATCACGAATATTTCTAATTATTACTCTTACTGCTCTCATAATACTTGCCTTTCTCTTGATCATAAACAACTACACCATTTTCAATTGCAATAACACGCTTTTTCATCTTGTTTACGATTTGACTATCATGAGTAGCCATAATGATAGTTGTTTTTAATTCTTTATTAATATCTTCCAATAATTTAACAATTTCAAGTGATAAGTTAGGGTCTAAGTCCCCCGTTGGTTCATCACATATTAACACTTTTGGATCATTAACAATCGCACGTGCAATACAAACACGTTGTTGTTCCCCACCAGACAATTGATTAGGGAATGCTCTAACTTTATCTTTTAATCCAACTAACTCTAAAGCTCTAATAACTTTGGTACGAACTTCATCATCTTTAATACCAATTGATTCTAAACCAAACGCAACATTTTCATAAACAGTTAGTTTTGGCAATAATTTAAAATCTTGGAATACAACACCAATTTTTCTTCTTAATTTATAAACGCTACCATTTCTTAATTTAGCAACATTAATACCACCAACCAAAACTTCACCCTTAGTTGGTTTTTCTTCACGATATAATAATTTAATTAATGTTGATTTACCAGATCCAGAATTACCAATTACAAAAACGAATTCACCTTTTCCAATTGATAAATTAGTATCTACTAATGCTGTAACACCATTATTATATACTTTATATACGTTTTTTATTTCAATAAATTTCATGCTTTCACCTACTAATATTATAAAATAATCATGTTTCTAAATAAATGGTAATCTTTCCCTCTTGACGCCGCCACTTACTTCATAACAATCACTAATTACAAAGAATACTGATGGGTCAACCTGAAGCAAAACCTCTTTAAAGAAAATGTAATCTTTATTTGGAACAACGCACATAATTATTTCTTTTTTATCTTTTAAATAACCACCTTTAGCATCTAAAAGAGTTACGCCACAATTTAATTCCGTAATAATAAAGTCTTTAACTTTATCAATGTTGTTAGTATGAACAAAGAATAATTTACTATCACTAATACCAATCATAATACGATCAATTAATAAACTACCAATATAAATGATAATGATACCATAAATCATCTTAGTTAATCCTAACTTAATAGCAGCAATACCAATTATTAAAGAGTTGGTTAATAAGTTTGCGCGACCAGTAGGCACTTTTAAATATTTTGCTAAAATGGCATTAACAATATCACTACCACCTGATGAGAAACCATATTTATATAAAAGGCCATAGCCTAGTCCATCTAAAATACCAGATATTAATAGTGTAATAATAATGTTATCAAAGTGAACATATTCTAATATATATGGTACTAAAGGTGAAGTAAAGCGAATTATTAGTGGAACTAATAATGCCCCAATTACTGCATCTTTAAAATACTTTTTACCTAATAGGAAGAAAGCTAAAGTTAATAATACAATGTTGCCACAAAAGATTAATGTAGATGGCTCAATTTGATTTTTTAATACAATGGCAATACCACTTAAACCACCAGCAACAATATCATTATGTAGTAAAAATACATTATAATTTATAGCAATAATAAAAGCACTAACTAGCAACATAAAGTATCTAGCTATGAAATCTTTGCTACGTAATTTACGGACAAATGATTTATAAGTGTTCTTGGCCATATCGCTACTCTCCTATTATTAATTATAGAAACATTATAACATAAAAAAACTAACTATTAAATAGTTAGTTTAAAAAAATTCAATACGACTTAAACATTAAATCTAAAGTAAACAATGTCACCATCTTGCATTAAGTATTCCTTACCTTCAAGTCTTACCTTACCAGCAGCCTTAACACTTACTTCAGATTTATAGATTTTTAAATCATCATAACTCATAATTTCAGCACGAATAAAACCACGTTCAAAATCGGTATGAATAATCCCAGCACATTGTTTAGCAGTCATACCATCACGGAATGTCCATGCTCTTACTTCATCAGTTCCACAAGTAAAGAAAGTTTTAAGGCCAAGTAAATCATAAGTTGCAAAAATCAATTTATCAAGGCCACTATTGCGGATTCCAACATCACTTAAGAAGATATCTCTTTCCTCATCAGTTAACCCTGCTAATTCAGCTTCTAATTTGGCACACATAACAATCACTTGTGAATTTTCAGCACTAGCATATTCACGAACTTTTAAAGTGTATTCATTATCACCAACAGCAGCATCTTCTTCATTAACATTAGCACAATAAATTATTTTTTTAGCGGTTAAGAAGTTGAAACTTTGTAATAACTTTTGTTCATCTTCATCAAATTCTAAGCGACGAATTGGAATATTTTTTTCTAATGCTTCCTTACATCTTCTTAAAACACCTACTTCAAATAAGGCTTCTTTATCTTTTGATGTTTCTGCTTTCTTAGCTATCTTATCAATACGATTACTAACTATTTCTAAATCAGCCAAAACAAGTTCAATGTTAATAACTTCAATGTCACGTACTGGATCAACCGTTCCTTCAACATGAATAACATCCGGATTATTAAAGCATCTAACTACTTCAACAATGCAGTCGACTTCACGAATATGAGATAGAAACTTATTACCTAAACCTTCACCGCGAGACGCTCCCTTAACTAATCCCGCAATATCCGTAAATTCAAATGTTGTTGGAACACGACTCTTTGGTGTGTATAAATCATATAAGAATTCTAAACGTTGATCTGGAACAATAACTACGCCAACGTTAGGTTCGATTGTTGCAAACGGATAGTTCGCAGCTAAAATATTTAATTTAGTTATAGCATTAAAAAGAGTTGATTTACCAACATTAGGTAAACCAACAATTCCTGCTTTTAAACTCATTTATATCCCCCACTTCTATAATTTAACAATACCGTTAATACCAATTGGTAAACCAATGATATAAACAATAATAATTAATACAATAAAGAATACAACGGTAAATAAAACATATGGTAATTGATAACGAATTGCCTTAAAGATACCAATTGGTTTAGAATCTTGATTGTATTTTTGTAATAAAGCTAAATAGATAACAAAATATGCAAATAAAGGTGTTATTGATAATGAACACGCTTCCGCTGCTTTAATAATAAATTGAGTAAATTCTGGACTAATACCAGCGTTCATCATTACTGGCATAACACTACTTACTAATATTTGCCATCGCGTTGCTGAAACTGGAATTAAAATTGTGGATAATATACCAACTATAAACAATAATACTACTAACGGAATACCATTAAAGTTAATAATATCAAATAAATTAGCAGCTTTTGCAACAAATACAGAACCAATATTAGTATATTTAAAGAAACTAATAAAGGCTGATGCAAATAAAATTAATACTAAGGTTTTACCAATACCATCTAATGAATGGCCTAAGTTATCACAAACATCATGATTATTTCTAATGGTCTTAGCGCCAATACCATATAATAAACCAGCAATAATAAATAATACTACTACAATAAACACAAACCCATTACTAAAGAATGAATTGTAACTAAATAGTTTATCAATATACAATGCTTGACTATCATCTAATAATCTTCCAGAGAAAGGAAGTCCTGGAATAATATTATATAAGAAGAAAATCAAATATAATCCACTACCAATTAAACTAAATCTTAATCCACGACGTTCATGAACATCAATAACTTTATCTTCTTCAACAATGTCAGCCATTGATTTATCAACTTCAGTTGGTTCATCATTTAATTCATACTTACCAAAGAATGGTGCAGTTACTCTTTCACCAATATTAGTAATAATAAAGGCCATAACAATTACTGCTACCATGCTTACAAATAAGAAACACCAAATACCTAATGTGTAATTAGGATCCAAAATGTGTGCTCCCTCTAATGTAAGATTTAATAAAGCACTATCTTTTGCTGTAAATAATAAGTTAATACTACTACCAAAAGTTAATGCTGCAAAAGAAACGGTAATACCAGCAAGCGGATTTCTTTTACCATGTAAATATAATAATGCACTCAAAGGCATTAATATAATAAATGATAAATCACCCATAATACTTGATAAAATACAAATTAAAACTAAGTAAAAAGTAACCGTATTTTTCTTAACATTACGAGTAAGAATCGTAAATACCGTTTTTAAGAATCCACTCTTTTCCATAATACCAATACCAATTAAAGTAATAATCAACATTGATAATGGTGCAAAACTTACAAAGTTACTAACAGTATTACTAAAAATATATTTTAATCCTTCAATTGATAATAATGATTCAACCGTTACTAAAGTATTAACAAATTCTTTTGAATTAGGATTTACTTTAATATAAGTTGCATCTAATCGTAACAGTGCAAATAAAACACTAATTGCCATCATAATAACAATCATGATGACATACGTCATTATCGGATTTAAATGGATTTTATCACGATTAATTTTCACTTTGATCACCTATTATTCTTTTTAATTTCTTTTCAAATTCTAATCGATCAAGCATTACTTCATGCCCACAATTAACGCATTTAATCTTAATGTCTACCCCTACTCGTGTAATAACCCAAAGATTAGTACCACAAGCATGGTTCTTTTTCATGATTACTTGATCATTAATTTTATATTTCATAAAACCATCCTAGTCATCAATTTTAACGTTTAATATGTCTAAAATACGTTCTAAGTCTTTTTCAGAATCAAAAGGAATTTCAACTTTACGATTTGAAATCTTAACTTTAGTTCCAACTAATTCACGCATCGTATTTTCATAAATTTGATAGCGAGGATTAATAACAGCTTTAGTACGAATAATTGGATTATTCTTTTTAACTTCACTATTACCACTAACAATTTCCTCAATTTCACGAACACTTAATTTTTCCTTAATAATACGTTCCGCTAATTCAGAAATTTTTTCTTTATCCTCAATCTTACTTAATACACGGGCATGACCCATAGAAATACTACCATTTTCAACGTATTTTTTTACTGTTTCTGGTAATCTTAATAAACCTAAAAGATTGGTAATATAACTTCTGCTTTTACCAAATTTTTTAGATACTTCTTCTTGGGTTAAACCTAATTTCATAATAATAGCTTGGTATCCCTTAGCTTCATCAATTGGGTTTAAATCTTCACGTTGAATATTTTCAATTAAAGCAATCTCCATCATTTGTTCATCATTAAATTCACGAATAATTGCTGGAATTGTTTTTAATCCGGCGATACGAGCTGCCTTTGTTCTTCTTTCACCAGCAATTAGTTCATAACCATTAATACTTTTTTTAATAATAATTGGTTCAACAACACCATGTTCTTTAATAGATGCTGCTAACTCATTTAATGATTCTTCATTAAAAGTTTTACGAGGTTGATATGGATTACTACGAATTTCATCTAAGTTAATTTCCTTAATGTCATTCTTGCTTGCATTACGAACGATATCTTTTTCAAAGTTATCAAAATTAATATGTTCATTTGTAAATAATTGTTCTAAGCCTTTACCTAATGCTTTTCTCTTAGTTTCCATCTCTCTTAATCACTTCCTTTGCTAAATTATTATAAGCTTCTGTAGCTCTACTTTCAGGATCATAATAACAAATTGGTTTACCATGACTTGGAGCTTCTACTAATCTTACTAAGCGAGGAATAATGGTGTTAAATACTTTGTTCTTAAAGTAACTTTTTATTTCTTCAATTACTTCAAGTCCAATATTAGTACGACCGTCTAACATTGTTAATAGTACTCCTTCAATTTGTAATTTAGGATTAATATCACTTTGAACCATCATAATTGTTACCAGTAATTGAGTAATACCTTCAAGAGCATAATACTCACATTGTACTGGAATAATTACCGAATCACTAGCAACTAATGCATTCATGGTAGAAATACCTAATGATGGTTGGCAGTCAATAATTATATAATCATAATAATCTCTTACTTCTGCTAATTTATTTTTTAATTGTTCATTTTGACGGAAAGTATTATCATCTAGCATCTTCTTAACGAATTCCACATCGATACCAGCTAGATTGATAGTTGACGGAATCATATCTAAATTATCAAATGGCGTTTTAATGATTGCTTCATTAATCGAAATGTCACGAGTAATAAGATCATAAACATCATGAACGATTTGCGTATTAGTAACACCCAATCCAGTTGTAGCATTGCCTTGACTATCTAAATCGATAAGTAACGTTTTTTTACCTAATTTACCTAAAGCAGCTGCTAAATTAATACTAGATGTTGTTTTACCAACACCACCTTTTTGATTAACTAAAGATATAATTTTTGCCATAACTTCACGTCCATTCCGTTCACTTATCTATTTTAACACATAGATATTTTTTTGTCTTTATAAAATTAATATAATCATTCCAATAACAACAGTAATTAATACTGATAAGAAATTGACTGTGCTATTGTCAATAAATAAGAAGCCACTAATCTTCTTTGTTTTACGATTACAATGTCTTTTTTCTTCAACAATTTTTTTACATTTAGAACATTGGTATTTGTTTTGAACAAAGGCACCTAAAACACTATCAATAAAGGCACCAACAACACCTAAAACCGTTATTAATACAAAGTGGAAAAAGTTAGGATTAATAAGTTCATAGTAAGTAAATGATATTATTAATGCCCCAAATAATGATGCTAGAATACCTAAGACACTAACATCTCCACTTAATTCATTCTCATCACGTTTAAGATTTCTTAAACATATATGATATTTAGCATGTTTACCAATAGTACTTGATAAGGTGTCTGCTAAACATTCAGCAAATCCTGCTGATGCTAAAATAATTAAAATATCATTTTTATAATACGCATACAATAAAACACATACATATGGAATCAAGGTATTAGAAAGAATTTGAATTTCATTTCTTTGATCATCGCTTTGATCATCAGTAATAATACTAAAGATTTTATCAACAATGTAAAAAAGGAAAATCATCAAAAACATTGGTATACCACCATAATACGCTAAACCAAAGGTAATAATACCACCGGTAATAATACCGCGAGGAGTAATTGATTTTCTAACATATGTTATAAACATAAAAATTAAAGTTAAACTTAAACAAATAAATAATTTCATAATTAATAAAACAGGATATACACTAGCATCGATGTTCCTAATGGAAGCAGAATATTATCCAACCCTTTCTTAGAATATAATTCAATAAATGTTGCAAACAATGCTGTTAATAAAACATACACATAACTTGGACTTTTAAGAGTTATTAGCAAAAGTACAAGTGCAACAGTAAATATTGTAAAACTCCCTGAAAGTGTCTTGTCATTAACTATTGGTTTAGTTTTAATAATACTAGCAGCAACTGGTGCTAAACCATCACCAAGTGCCATTAAGAAGAAACCAATAAAATAAGCATCTTGAAAGCTATGAAGGAAATATGTAATTAATGCCATTACTGTCATACTAATTGCATAATAAATAGTTCCTAAAGTATTGTTCTCTTTTCGTTCCATTCCTTTAAATATTTTAAATTTATATGATAAAAAATTTATTAATATAAAGGTTGCCGGAATAATTATACTATGAATACTAAACTTTAAATAATGATTAATAATAAAATAAGCAAATGCTACAAAAATATGAATGAACTTACGACTATATTCTTCTTTTTTTAACAAACGACTAATAATGATGATTAAAAAAATATATAAATAAGTAAACAAATAACCTTGTAATATATCCATAGTACCACCATTATCATTTTACCAAAAAAAAGATAATTATAAAAGTAGAATTATAATTATCTTTTAAAAATTTTTGTTTTTTTATTTACTAAATTTTATATAATCTGTTTTTCTTTTTAATTACAACAATTGATACCATTATTGATACTAATAATGCGCTTGTTACAACTAATGAAATAAACATACCAGTATTTGGATTTTTAATATCTTCAGTAGCAGCAGGTGTTTCTTCTACATCACTTGCAGGTGTTGCAGAAGTATTAGATAAATAAGCTGTTAACGAACCATCTTCATTCTTGTCATATTTAATAAAGTATCCTTCAGGAATAGTTACATCTTCAGCATGAAATCCTGTTCCTTCACTTGCTTTTCTGATAATTTCACCTTTTTGAATAATCGTTCCATCATAAAACTCTAATAAATCATCGTAATAACCTGATCCAATTGTTCCTTTAGGAATATTAATTAAAGGAGAATCCTTTGTAACAGTTCCATCATTTTTACCAATGATTAATTTATTATTAGAATAAACAAATATTCCTTTACTATTTGGTGCATTAATTGTACCACCATAAATAGCAACGCCGCCAGATGTTCCTTCAGCAAAATTGTCTGGATTTTCAGATACAGATGTAAATGATGCAATAACATCTTCTGTTGAATTAGAATTAATAGTTCCTCCGTTAAATTCAATTAATGATGTACCACCAATTGAATTAACAAATGCATAATAATAAGGATTAAATGTACCATCATTAACTATTATTTTACTTAGACTAGTTAATGAAGATGTACCACCAATTCCAACTGCATATGTTGTATTTTCAAACATATTTTTAGCTTTTTCAGTAGTTGTAAATGTTCCTCCATTAACTGTTAATGTTCCTGAATTACCAAATAAATAATTATGATGACCATCTTCAGTAAATGTTCCTCCATTAACTACCATGGTTCCACCCTTATTAGCAAACGCGGAAACATATATACCAGAATTAATAGTTACTGTTTTTCCTGCATTATTTACTATTTCAAATCCTAATCCAGTTCCAGCTAATACTTCAACATCGTTAAAAATTGCTGTACCATCATTTAAGAAACTTGAACCCCAAGAAGTATTATTTACTAACTTACCATTTTTAATAGTTACCGTACCATTATTTGTTGTTCTACCTGATAATGTATGTTCATTTAAGTTAATAACAATATTTTTGTCTTCTGGAATATCCATATGTGCCATATATTCTGTTATAGTATAATCAGCTTGTAATACAATTTCTGCTCCTTCAGTTGTTGCGGCAGTAATAGCTGCTTCTAATGTTTCGTATTCGTTATCACCAATTTTAGCAACTGTTTCAGCTGATACAAAAACTGGTAAAGCAATTGCAAGCACCAATAAGTATTTTAAATTTTTAATCAGTTTCATTAAATCCCTACTCTCTATGATAAGAATACCATAAATGAAATAAAAATGGCAAGTTTTTTTATTTATATATAAATTTAAAAAGATAATCATTTGATTATCTTTAAATTTTATATAATTTATTTTTCTTTTTAATTACAACAATTGATACCATTATTGATACTAATAATGCGCTTGTTACAACTAATGAAATAAACATACCAGTATTTGGATTTTTAACATCTTCTTCAGTTGATGTAGGAGTTTCTTCACTAACACCATCAGCTGGAGTTGTAGCAGGGGTATTATCAGGTGTTGTATCAGGAGTAGTATCAGGCGTTGTAGTAGCTTCTGCTAAGGCATATGACATTATGAATCCGTCATATCCACCCATATTATTTTGTCCATTTAAACTTGTTTGTGTTTCTCCAACAAAATAATAATTATTATTTAATGGACTTACCGCAAAATCGGTGATTCCAAATTTATTACTATTATGTTTAAATTCTTTTTGACTGATTAAATTTAAATCGCTATCAAGTACATTAATATATGAACTTGTAGGTATAGTTGGTCTTGTTATAAAATTTAAGATGTTGCTATCACTTAAAACCATAGATTCCATGTTATGCGCACCAAAACCAACATTATATTCTTTAACAATTTCAAATGCTGAGTTTAATTTATATAATTTAGAATTACTTAAGCTTGATATTACTGAAACAATGTAGCCATCTGTAATTTTTTCAATATCATAAGTTCCAACAGAAGGTACATCAGTATCGATGGTACTAGCAGTTGTTCCATCATTCTTATTTACAAAATAGAATACTGCTTTGCTAGAAGCATGACCACCAAATAAATAGTAATTATCAGTTTCAACGAATGAATTAACATTCGTAAGTTCAACAGTATAGCTAACATTGCCGTCTAAATCAATTTTGTGGATTTCATTAGACATTGCATAATTCATTACTAATATATGATTGTCTGTAGTTTTGATTATTTCTAAGTGACTTTTTTCTCCTTCATTACCAACGCCTTGACCAGTTAAGCCCATTCCTTGGCTCCAAACTTTTTCACCAGCAGTTGTTACTTTAGCACAAAACGCTCCAGAATGTGACCCACATACAATAAAGTTAGTGTCATCTAATACTAATACTTGCGATAAAGTTGTTGCGCCTGGATTAGCACTATAAGCAATGTCATCATATCTATATTCATGAATTAAAGTATTATCTTTATCATAAATAGCAATAACTCCCATGTTCACAGGTTCATCTAAATTAGTAATACCACGATATGTAGATTTAGTATTACCAACAACAACATAAGATCCATCACTAAAGAAATCAATATCGTTTAACACATCGTCTTCAGAACCGCCATATAAAGTTCCTACTTTTGTATCAAAATATTTTTCAGCATTAACCATAATAGGCATCACTAGTATTGCCATTAACATTACAGCTAAAAATTTAAGTCTCTTCATTTACTTCCCTACTCTCTACTTTAAAGTATACCTCATTATTAGTATTGACTCAATCATTTTTTCTATTCAAATAAAAAATAGCATGTTAATGCTATTAATTATTAGTCATCATATATGTTTGAACATGTTCACGATATGCTTCTTCAGCTTTTTCATATTCTTCATCCGGTATTGCATAAGAATCCAAAGGATCTTCATGGTTAACAGCTTCTACTGCCTTTTTACGCATAGTGTTTCGATACATTTTTGAAGCTTGTTTTATTAACTCTTCTTTAATAGCTTCGGATTTCTTTTGCGCAGTATTATCTACTACCTCATTATTATCATGTTGATCTTCTTCTAGTATTTCGTAAGCTTCATCCGGTATTGAATAAGCATCATATGGATCAAGCGGATCATTTGATTGAACTTTTTCAACTTGTTCATAATCATATAACGGATTATTACTTACCGTTTCATTTAGTAGGTTTTCATTACTAGATATAACCATTTCACCATGTTTTTGCAAGTTTAATCTATACTTATACCCCGTTCCAGCGGCATCAGGAATAATGGTGGCACCAAAGATTACGTCATCACCAATAATCCCTCGGATTTTATCATAATCATTCCTAAATCTTTTATAGAAGATATAAGCTTCACGGAAATTACTATATTGATTAATTGCTTCATCATATATACCTTCATTACCTAAACCGTCACGGTTTGGCATTTCATATTTACAAGAAGTACGTAAATTATAACTATATAACATTAAAAAGGATAAATGATAATCAGTTATCTTACTCGTATATAAAGCAGTCATAATAGTTAATGCTTGATAGTCTCCAGTAGCATCTTTAAGTTTTTTCTTTAAATCATCAACTAGCTTCTTACCATATTCTTTATCACCATCACGATTAATTTCACCAACTAATGCTGCTTTATAAGTCGATGGTCTTCTCTTAACAATTTCACCTGCTACATAATTGATTGTTGGGTCATCAAAAATAACAGCGCGATAACGTGATTCAAGCGGTGCTAATTTAATACTAACCGGTTTAAATATCATAATTTGATTGATATCATCCATGAACTTAGCTTGACTACGATAACCAGAAGTTAAATAGTCCGCTTCCCATAGTGAAACCTTGCTGTTTTTACCAACAACTATTGAACTATTAAACATTGGAATGTTTAATACATCCACCTCTTCTGGCTTTTCACCACATATATAAATCTGATATTGGCGACTTACACTTCTTTCTATCATTTTTTATAACCCTCCGTTTTGTATTTACCGCAATCAATGAAGGCTTCATACTCAATATTACTTTTAGTTTCGATTACGGTTACATAACCAACACAATTATTATCATTAACTTCTAGTTTTTCAATGTATTCATCAGTTTTTAAATCTTTAATATTAACTTTAAGCTTCTTAGTTTCTTCATTAATCAATTTATTATCATCAACATATTTTTCACATGCTTTAACTAGCTTATTTTCAAAAGCTTGGTAATCTTTTAATTTTTTATTATAAGTGAACCCAATAAAGGTTAAAACACCTACAATTGAAACAATCATCATTCCCCATATTATGGTCATTGACTTCATTCGTTCCATAATATCACCTATTCATCACAAGATATTTTATTTTTAATTACAGCATTTCCGCCTTCATAAACAACCATAACATAGCCTTTACAATCATCACTTATTTCTAAGCTTGTTTCTTCTTTTAAGGTATCAAGTGAGATCATTAAGTCATATGGTGCATTTTGAGAACCAAATTTTTTATATAAATATTCATTAACTGCCGATTCAATTTCAACATTTCGATTCTTATCAGCTAATCCACCATATAAACGCAATACATAAAATGTAGCTACTAATAAAAAGAATAATAACATTCCAATTAGAAGAAGCATTTCTCCTAATCCCCATCCATGATTATTTTTCAATTTAATCACCTATTCTAATTTATTTTTGACTTGCTTTTAATTCATCTATTGTCTTTTCTTCAATAAAGAATGGTCCAAATTGAGTAGCTTTTACGCCATCACGATCATATTTAAAGAAACGGTATCCCAGACCATCACAACGATATACCGTACCATCATCATACTTTTTAGTTTTTTCATTTATACAGAACAATAACGCTTTATCATTTACCGCTTTATAATAATCTATTACCACGATTGCAACCCAACAACCGATGATAATACATAGTAACATTCCAATTAGTTTTTTTACCCTTTTCATCTTAGAACACCTCTATATGTATTATAAACTATTAAACACAAAAAAAACAATAGATTAAATCTATTGTTTACATTAGAATTAAGCTAATTCTACAGTAGCTCCAGCTTCTTCTAATTGAGCTTTTAAAGCTTCAGCGTCAGCAGCAGGAATATTTTCTTTAATATTTCCACCTTCATCAGCGATCTTCTTAGCATCTAATAAGCCTAAGCCAGTTGCTTCTTTAATAACTTTGATAACTGCAACTTTGTTATCACCAGCAGCTTTTAAAACTACAGTTTTATTTGCGCTACCAGCGTCTTCAGCAGCACCAGCAGCAGGTGCAGCAGCTACAGCTACAGCACTAGGATCAACACCTAATTCTTCTTTCATTAAATCAACTAATTCTTTGCATTCAAGAATAGTCATTTCTTTTACTGAATCAATAATTTCTTTTGCACTTAATTTTGCCATTTAAAATCTCTCCTTTTCTTATTTACTTTCTAACCCTTCAGCATATAGGTTAACTCCAATTGCAAATTCTTTTGCATATTGCATTAAGCCAGCAGCAAACATTGTAAGTAAGCCGTCTCTTGATGGAATACTTGCATATTCTTTAATAACATCTAAAGAAGCTATATCGCCACTGATTACACCAACACGGATATCAAGCATACTGTGATCTTTTTGGAAATCTGCTAATACCTTAATTGGTTCTAATAAATCTTTACCAAATAACATTGCATTTGGTCCTTCTAAGAACTCATCAACATTATAGTTAAGTTCATCCATAGCACGTTTAACTAAAGTGTTTTTATAAACTTTAACTGTACCATTAGCATCTCTTAGTTTTTTTCTTAAATCACTAATGTCATCAACAGTTAATCCTTGGTAAGTAAAGATAATAACAGATTCACTACCTTTGATCTTGTCAATAATTTCATTAACTGTTTCAGTCTTTTGAGCTAAGATTTTTTGACTTGCCATATTTCTCCTCCTATCAGGTTTAATATATAATAAAAAGCTTTCTCCAAAAGAAAGCTTACTAAAACAAAAGATTTTAATAAGATTTCCTCGGTAAGATAATTTTTAAGCATACGCTCTTACTGTCTTTGGTAATCGCTTTTTATATCGATATTATAGTTTGTTAATTATTAATTGTCAATTGAATTTTTATCAATTTTAATGCCAGGACCCATAGTAGCACTAATTGAAATATTTTCAATGTAGTTACCTTTAACTGTTGTAGGTTTAGCTTTAACAATTACATTAATAATATATTTTAAGTTTTCTGCTAATTTATCTTCAGTAAATGAAACTTTACCAATGATTGAATGAACATTACCAAATGTATCAGTTTTATATTCAACCATACCTTTTTTAATGTCTTCAATTGTTTTAGCAGGAGTCATTGTAACTGTTCCAGTCTTAGGATTTGGCATTAAACCTTTAGGTCCTAAAACTTTACCAATTTTACCTAAAGCAGGCATCATTTCTGGAGTAGCGATAATTACATCATAATCAAACCAGTTTTCAGTTTCGATTTTATTAATTAAATCTAAATCTCCAACGAAATCAGCACCAGCATTTTTAGCTTCAGTAGCTTGTTCACCTTTTGCTAAAACTAAAATCTTTTTAGATTTACCAGTACCATTAGGTAATACAAGTGAACCTCTTAATTGTTGATCAGCTTTTTTAGGATCAACATTTAATTTGAAAGCTACTTCAACAGTTCCGTCAAATTTAGAAAAAGATGTTTCTTTAACTAATTTAACTGCTTCTTCGATAGTATATAATTTATTTTTATCTACTTTACTAGAAGCTTCCACATATTTTTTACTAGCTTTTTTCATTTTTATTTCCTTTCTAATTGTGGTTTATTAGCGGATAAATATTTATATTTAAAAAATTATTCTTCAGTTGTTTCTTCAGTCTTTTCATTAATAGCTTCAACTTCAACATTTTGAGAACCAGCTTTTGCTTCTTCTTCCATTTTCTCGAATTCAGCATCACGTTTTTCTTGTTCTCTAGCTTCAATTTCAGCTTCATGAGCTTGTTCTTTTAATTCTTCATCGTTTACGCCTTCGATAGCAACACCCATATTACGAGCAGTTCCTTCGATAATAGCCATAGCTCCTTCAATATCATAAGCGTTTAAGTCAGGTAACTTAGTTTCTGCAATCTTCTTTAAATCTTCTTTAGAAATAGTTGCAACTAATTCATTAGCACCTTTGCTTGAACCTTTTTTAATTTTAGCAGTTTTCTTAATTAAGAATGCTGCAGGAGCAGTTTTTAATACAAAATCAAATGAACGATCATCATAAACAGAGATTTCACAAGGAATAATATCTCCCATTTTATCACGAGTTGCATCATTGAATCTTGTACAGAATTCTTGTAAGTTGATACCAGCAGGGCCTAAAACTGTTCCAACTGGTGGAGCAGGTGTAGCTTTACCAGCTTCAACTTGAAGTTTAATTTTCTTTACGACTTCTTTTGCCACGAAAA
>JAEEGL014510955.1_pt1 | contig 40379 bp, 23 predicted proteins | sample 9134231 | NCBI WGS metagenome assembly JAEEGL01 (sample SAMN16246548, study PRJNA631951) | gut metagenome | biome: gut microbiome; feature: rumen; material: fiber-attached | host: Bos | place: Iran: Karaj | collected 2018-10
ATGTTCCTTGATATTCTATATACAAGTTTAATGAAGGTATATAAAAATCACATACATAATTGTATTCCTTTGATGAGTATTGTCTTATAATATCTGGATATTCTTGTTTAAGAATGTCATACAAACAATCTTCTTTCTTTGATATATTAAAAGACTTATTTTGTCTTTTAGTTGAATTTATCTTTTCTTGGAATTCATCTTTATGTTCAGCATAAAAATCTTTATATGCTTGTGTTTCTCCGTATGTTTTACTACCATATTTTTTAAGATTAGTAGCTTGCATTTTTTCTATAAATTCTCTTTTCTTAAGAGGATTATCAACACCGTATTTTTCAATATTAGTTTGTTTTATTCTGTCTTGTATTTCTTTTGATTGATAAACATTCTCAACTCCATATCTTTCAAGATTTGTTCGTTTTGTCTTTTCTTTAACATCAATATTTTTAGCAGGATTATCTACTCCGTATTTTTCTTTGTATGTTTGTATATGTTTATTTTTTATATCAGGATCATTTGCTTGGCATTTAGATGAGCAATATAAAAGAAACGGCCAACCATTTCGTCCTCTTGTCCATCTATGACTTGCTTCAAATGATACGGGATTTCCGCATATTTTACACACAGGTCTTTCTTCTATTCCCAATAAAATTCTATAAAGTGTTTCTTTGTATGATGTAGAATCCGAATACCTGTTAACTAAATAATCGTTAATTTCTGGATGAGTATTTAACCAAGCGGGTTTTAAGTAATTTGAATTTATAGTTTCATTTTTAGTAAAAAATAAAGATTTGATATATTCATCAGTAATTTTATTTTCTGACTCATTTATATACTTAATTTTCATATCATCTGCATTTTCTTATAAATTATATATTATTTATCTAATTAACGATTCATTAGTTAATCGTTATCTGTAAAATAAAAAGAGGAAGAATCTTTTCTTCCTCTTTATCATATCTTGTTGTAAATCAATTAAACAAGACCTTCCTGACACTTGACGTAGAAAGTCAAGTAATTTAATTGTGGGTACCAGCCAAGGTCAACTAAAGCATATCTTGATTTTACAAGTACCTTTGGTGAAGCTGTTCCCTCAGTGATAAGTCTTACTGACTCAGCCATGATGTAAGGGCAGAATACAACCTGTGGTTCTTCCTTGTCACCCTTACGGCCAACAAGAACTCTAGTATCCTGAGTGTGCATCAAAGGATCAACATAGACAGTTAAACCTGCGACTGTTCCAACAGGATAAAGTGAACCGTTGTTCTGGTTGAATGTGTTTGCAAGAGGTGAGAATGCGTACTGTGCATTGCTCTGCAACATTGTAGCAACCTTCCAGTTAGTTACAACGAAGTTAGCAGCACCACGACGACCTCTCTGCATGATAACATTACCTGCAGCAAGCATGTTAACACCAATCTTCTTGTACATTGTATCGGTGTTCTCGAAGTCACCATAGATAATAGGCTTTGCGATAGGCATCTCTGCCTCGTACTGACCCTGTTCATCGTAAGTTACGAATGAAACATTTGCTGAAGCATCACGAGTAAGGTCAAGGTTAAGGTTGATTCCTTCTGCCTCGTATGCCTGGACATGGTTCTTCCAACCAAGAGCGAACAATCTTGAAAGGATGTGCTTGTTGATTGACTGTGAGAGCTCATTGATAGCTGCGTTCTCAACAAGTTTAAGAACGTCAATACCCCACTGCTTCTGGAGATCCTGAACCTGCTCCTGAGTAACAGCAACTGCGATTGACTGAGTACCTACTGAAACGAACTTGGTGAATACCTTAAGATTCATCTGACGAGGATACTGCATCTCACCAGTAGCACGGTCCATAGGCTCGTAAAGGTGATGAGGATCCTGGAATGTTCCACTCCAACGATCTGAATCATATTTACCAGCGCCAGTGAATCCCTGAATCTGATCTTCAAGTGCAGAGATAAGTCTAGGCATTGAGAGTGTGAAGCTAGCGTCACCAACAGTTACGTCAAGAGTTGCCTCAGGACCGAATACCTTTCCAAGAGGAACATTGGTCTGACCAGGCATAACCTTGAACATAGGCTGTGCGTTAAGACGGCTAAGTCCGATGAATTGAATATTCAATGATGCATCTTCACCAATTGTGATGAAAGGCTCGACTGAAGAATCACATGCCTCAACGATTGCAGCAACACAATCTTTCTTGGTCATTCCCTCAGCAGGAGTAAGAACGCAACGGAATGCGTGAGGTGCATCGTAGAGCTCGTAAGCAGGCTCTCTCTTATTTACACCAATCTGAGGATTTGCGGTTGCGCCGTCAACTGCAGGAGTTGCACCGTAAGCATCCTTTGAACCAGCATATACATAATCAAGGAATGGAAGAACTCCGGTAGGTCCCTGGAAAGGAACTGTATTAACAAGGTCGAAACCAATTGTTCTTGCAGCTACCTGGAGTGCCATAGGAAGAAGTGCAGGCCACTTGTCACCAGAACCGAAAGCCTTAGGGCTGTACTGGTCAGCTGCGGTCTGTCCTGCAAATGAAGCAGGAACTGCATTACCGATACCCATGGTATTGTTAAGAGTGTTATAAGGGAATGAAACTCCACCAACAGCTTCCTCATTAAGAGCCATGGTATGGTTGTGTGCATATTCGCACATCCAAGCAAGCTTTTCAGGAGTTTGTTCATTTACACGGTTGTTAGTGAGCTGCTTGATGGCAGGAGCCCAAGACTCAACTATCTGTGCAATGTTTTGTTTATTCTGTGCCATAATAATAATTTTTTGTTCTTTTTAATTTTGTTTGTTTGAATTATTTATTATCAAACATTTTGTGAGTTTTATCTTTTTCTTCATTTTAATAGTTTTTGTTATACTCACAGGCCGCATCAGCAATCATCTTAATGAAATCTGTTGAATAAGGTAAATCCGTTTTAACAGGTTCTGATGTTACTTTGGGCAAATTATTGACGAATGATTCATTAACAAGACGTCTTTCTTCTGCTTCTTGCAATCCAGAATTCTCCCAGAATACATTGACATCATATTGATTTTCAAACAATATGTATTCAGCAGTTGTGTTGATTGATTCCTTAACTCTATCTGAAGCTGCTTCATAAAGAGCTTTATAATTCTCTGGCGCATATTTTAGCCAAACAGGAATCTCATTAACGTAGTTAATACCATTCTTCCAATTCTCATTGATTGAATTACTATCAGCCATTCCATTGTCATGCAAATAGGCGACTACTTTATTTTTCTGTGATTCATCCAATTTAGCAAATTCTTTGAAATTGCTTTCATTCATTTTCATTGAGAGTGGATATTGTGCCATTATGATTGACTCATTCTTTGCTTCTTCCTTTGAACTATTTTTCTTTTCTATAGCATCTCTAAGCTTATCGAGTTTATCCATAATGGAATCTTTTCTGTGTTCTATATCTTTTGATGCATCATCTGAAAGTTTCTCAGCTTCTTTAGCTTTCTTTTCTTCTTCTGCATCATCTTTTTCTTCATCATCTCCGACTTCGACAGTTCTTTCTGCTGCTTCATCTTTAGTATCTTCAGTATCAGATTCAGGCTCACCTTCTTCTTTATCAGCAGGTTCTTCTTCTGAATCATCAGATTTGTCATCATCATAATCAGGTTCTACATCCTTAATCATATCATCATCTTTCTTCTCATCTTCAAACTCTGCTTCAACTTCTATGATTTCAACTCCGTTATCTTCTGATTTTTCTTTTGAATCTTCATCTGATTCTTCATCTGATTCTTCAGATTTATCTTCATCGTCGGTTTCTTCTTTCTTCTCCTCATCAGGTTCATCTTTGTCATCATTCAAATGCTCTGCAGGTTTCTCATCTTTTTTGTCATCTGACTCTGATGCATCACCTGCTGAATCTTCTTCTGAGGTTTCTTCTTTCTTTTCAGCATCATTCAACTTATCTTCTTTGTCATTTGAATCTGCTGGTTTATCATTTGCTTCAGGAGCATTATCAGATACATCTTGCTTTTCCTTCTTCTCATCTTTCTTTTCATCGTCATCATCTGACTCTGTTTGCTGAAGATCATCTACAGTAGGAATACCAAGTGCAGCTGCTCCGTTACCGCTTATGTCGAGTGGCTTACCGACAGTTGCGTCTGGATTTGTATTTTCTAAAAGAGGCTTACTCATTTCTTCAACATTAATTTCAATTTGTTTATTTATTTGTATATCTTTTGCTTCATTCCTCAAAACAGCATTTGCTTTGATTTCAGATACACTCATATCTTCATTTACAAAACCATACTGAGGAGCAGCATTCATTGATTCGGCTTTTAAAGATGCAGATAAAAAGTTCTTTACATCATCAGAATAAACAGGAGTATCTGCAGATTCATTTACTCTATGAAGAACAGCGCCTGCAAATCCAGGTTTACATACAAGGTCATAAGTATAGATTTGTTGTATTGATACAGTGTTATCTGAATTTACTGTACCTGCTGCTCTACTTGAAATGTGAAGAGGAATTCCTTGGTCAACAATAGATTTTGCAAGTTTACCGTTAGGAGTATCAAGTAATTCTATTTTTCCTTTGACTGTATTATCAGACTCGTCATACCAAAGGTCAATTACTCTATGTGATGCTTCCTTTAATTTAACTTCAAATCTATCATCCGGATGATCCAATTCTCCTAAGAGAGGTTCTCCTGATTTAATATCATTTCTGAGATATGCCAAATGCTTAAGATATTCTCCTTTCGTATATATTCTTTGGTTTCTATTAAGCTTATCTAGCTCTGCAAATGTACCTTCAAGAATATAACGTTGGGCTGAATTATCAGACTCGTTCAAATGAAGTGCATTATGCACGTTTGAACATATCATTAAATTATTAGCCATTTCTCGTTGTATTTATTTTCATTTTAATATTTATCACTCAAAATGTATCTATATAAATTAAAAGAGAGATCTCTTTTGCAAAATCTCTCTTCATCGTAATAATATTAATTTTATTGATTAGTCTTCATCCTCATCATGACGGATATGTATCTTTCTACGAGGAGGATTTGAATAAGTCTGTCCAGGATAATCTGTTTCACCATCCTCATAAGGAGCATTGTCCTCAAGATTATGTACCATATCAAGCATAGGAGTATCCTTATCATAATTAGTATTATTGTAATAAGAATATCTTGTGCATCCTTCTGCATCCAAGAATCTCCAAAGATTGACAAGGGCAATATCCATCAGTGATTTGAATTTACCAAACTGCTCTTGCAATTTATCCCAATCTGTTTTCTCATCATAATTGAAATCCTTAAGGACATCAATTGCGAATTTTCTATCTTCTATATATTCAAGCAATTCATATTGAATAAATCCATGAAGTCTTTCAATATCTTCTGCCTGAATATCTTCTTTTGTGATAAGGTTTTTATCTATAGCTGACTGTACCTTACCAGTAATCTCATTCAAAAATGTATCTTTATTAAACTTTGCCATAGTAAACCTCAATTAAAATTTATATCCACGAATCTTATCTGCAAGATATTTTGCCATTACATCATACATCCAAGTCTTGCAATCCTTGTTAGAAAGTTTATGACCAACTTGTTCTTCAATCATCTTCTTTGCCTTAGCAGCATGCTCGAAATTAGGAGTATCAGAATTCAAAGTAGCAACAAGAGCAATTATATTAGCCTTTATTTCCTTCTTGAATTGTTTTTCAATTTGTTCTGGAGAAGAATCTTTTGTAAGAGGAGCAGCAGCTTCATTTAAGAATCTGACTCCCTTTTCTGTAAGACCATTTTCTCTCGTCCACATTTCATTAAGCATTGAACGATAAGATTTCTTTTCTGCCTCAGATAACACGCTGAAATTATTGAATCCGAATTCATGCTTCATTGCAGTAACAATTTTAACATGCTCCTGCTCTATAATAGCATCCTTTTCAGCTTTAGATTCTTTTCTACTTGTATAATATGCAGTACTAAATGATTTCATATTAGTTAGCTGTATTCTTATTTTTTATATTTATTAAAGTTAATATTACTTAAATTCTCTCGTTATACTATCTTAATATTGCTTGTTGAATAAATTGGTTCCGGACCTTGTCTGTATTCAAATTGTCCTGGATGTATTTCATTTCCAAAGTCTTCATCCTCTGCATTGATAATAAGTTCAGAACCTCTTTTTATCTTTTTAATTGCATAAAACTTGATTGACCTTGAATCTTCGTCGAACTCGTAATCAATATTTCCTTCAATTCCAGAATCTTTAGAGTTTCTATAGCATACAGCATAGCCAAGTGGAAGAGCATATATTCCTCTACCTTTATCTACAGTAAATGCTAAATCTCTGATATTATCGGAATACATATCTTTATCAGTCATAAGTTTGATTGGAGAAATTTCGACAATATCACCTATATCAAAGTACTGACCTGCATACATTCTATCTCCTTTCAATATTACTTTATTTGGAGTATTTGTATTCCAAAGTTTAACATCTTTAATAGGAAGTTTATTCTTCTGATACTTTTGATATATTGGATCTGACATATTTCCATCTACATCTATATCAGATATAGTATCAATGCCTTTATCCTCTATATCATCAAAGGGATTTGTGAAACCTCCCATTCTAGTTTCATACAATACTTTCATAACAATTATTTTGCAATTTTACTTATACCGAGGTTAGTTATATTCTTTACTGTCTGGTCATCATTGAAGGTTACAATCATAGTAGATTCATACAAAGGATTAGATACTGTAAGCATCTGGAATCTATTGTAAGGAAGTCTTGTCTTATATGTACAGTCTTCAGTCAATGGCATAAAGTTAATTGATACTGAACTCTTAGCAAGATGTGCAAAGTCATCATATGTTTTACAAGTCTCATTTACAGTCTCTACAAACTTGTTAAGATAATTTTCAGGGTCTTTAACTATTCCATCACCCCAAGCATTTTCTGATAACACATAATACTGGTCAGTTGATGGATTATCTACTGTGATAAATCTATTAACTTTAAGATATGACAATGTTCCCATGAATGATTCTGCAAGATTAAACATATCACTGTAAGAAATGTTGAAAGATTCGCTTGGATTCGCAACGGGTTGAGTGTTTTGATTTTGTACTACTCCCAAATCCTTTCCTCGTTCTGGCTCTATTATATTATTTTTTATAAGATCCTGAACCGTAGCAAGATATGATTTCTTTATAGATTCAATGTCACTTGCATTTGCAACATGGTAAATAGGATTGTTGTTTGGTCCATGTGCATGATTTTTAGCACATATTACAATTGCAAGATTTCCTTGAGGAGGTTGTTGTTCTTGTTTATTTCTAGGACTTCCCTGTGGTTTAACAAGATTTCCATTAGCATCAATAAGTGTAGGATAAAAGTTAAATATTACTTGGTTGTTAGCTTTATCTGCTACTCCTGTAGGAATTTCTTTGTAATAAGGTTCTGCACTGTTTTGACGTGGAAGAGTGTAAAAATCATATGCTGCAGCAGATGCTCCCGCAAATGCAAACGGTTGTGTTATTTGATTAGGTTGTAAATTCATACTTTGAAGTTCCTTTACAAATTCATCAATCCTTTCATTTGCATTAAATATCAATTTTTCAGAAGTAGTCTGTCTGGTTTCAATTTGTTTAATTACTTCAACAAGTCTATCTACATTTTCAAGCTGAATATTTGATACATGAGTGTATCCCTTTTGCTGAGAAATTAAATCACTGATAGCATCTTTTTCTTTTACTTTACCGTCAAGTGGAACAAATTTTGGATCTTCACTTACTAATATTTCATTAAGTTTCAATGCACTACAAGGTGATTTCAAACTAACAATACTTCCGGTAAATTGCAATGTACTAATATCTCCTGTCAGTAATTGTTCTTCTTGCTCTTTTGCAATATTAACACAATATACCTTTGTGACATTTTCTGTTTTGCTGTTAGGATCTTCTTCAGCATTTTCAGTATGTGTTCGGATAGTATTCATCTTTTCATCTTCAGATATATTCATATCCTCTTCAAATTCTCTTGTTGTTACTCCTTCATGTGAAATAGGAATTTCACCAAATACATATTCAACTAAATTCTTTCCGTTGACTACTATCTCTCTTCTATACAACTTAGTTCTTCTTGTATCTTCTTCATCACTGCTTGCTCCTGGAACATTTTTAGCAAGTCTTGGATCTAAACTTAACCATGCTCCATAAGGCAAAGTAATGTTATCTCCATTTTCTGAACGGTCAGCATTTGCTCCTTTAGCTTTTCCAAATGCAGATCTATCTAATTCTTCAGGTTTGAATGAACCTAAATCATATACAAGTCTGCTATCATGAGGTATATCTGTATAGTTACGTTTCAAAAGAGCAGTTCTTGCAAATGTAATAGATATTTTTCTACCTGCTCCTTGTTCTTCTGAACCTTCTTTATTTACTTTAAGTACTCTTGCAAGTACAATATTTCCTCTAGCTTCATCTCCGTTTTCAAGATTAGCTTGTTGACCTGTTTGTCTAATAATATAGTATTCATTTACTTTAGGAAGAAGGTCGAGTGCATAATCTGCTTCTCCTGCAAGACCAGTCTTGAATACAGGAATAACTTTTTCTATAATGAAGTCACAGAACTTAACATATTCTTCAGATGATACAATTGCATTAAGTACTCTTGGGAAATTGTTTTCATATGCATCTTTCTGTCTATCGAGTTCTGCTGTCAACTTTGTTTTAGCAGCAGTTAAAAGATTGCTATCCTTTTCAGAGAACTCACTATCTTTCTTTTTAGCATCTGATAATTTTTTCTTTCTTGTATATGTTTCAAAATTACTAACAACTTTTCTAGCAATTCCTAAATAGGCATCAACCATCTTGGTATAATTTTCTTTTACTCTTACATACATCTTGCTTCTTGCAGATGTTTCTTGTTCTTTAGTAAAAGCAACTGCTACCCTTTCAAATTTTTCTACATTATTAACATCAATATCTGAAAAATCATTTATACCTATCTTTGAAAATACTTTATTCAAATCAAAATATTTTCCATAGAATACATTAAGAATTGCATAACAGACTTCTCTTGTTGATTTCTTTGTTACTGCAATATTCTTTGTAACTTCATTACCTGCTTTGTCTTTAGCTGTAAGAACATATTGTCCCTTTGCAAGGCTAAGACCTCTAACTAAAAGAGAAGCAGCAAGCATTGTCATTCCTATAGCAGATTCATTAATAGAATAAGACTCATTTAATTGTGAATCACCGAATGCTTGTGCAAAGGATTCATATACAACTGACTCACCTACTTTAACTCCTGAAGAAGTTGCTTGACTGTGATCACGTTTTTCATAATTATCACTTGCTCCTGAAGTAGTCTTTGCTGCTTTAGATGCTTCTGCACTAGCAGCAATAAGATTAAAAGCTCTTATTGATTCATCGTAATCCCCAGAAATTTCATTTACATAATTTGAAACAAATGGTCTAAGACCGAGTGCTCCAGTATCTTGTCCTGAGCCCTTTCTTTTACCCCAAAGTTTTTTTGTTATCCAATCTGTTATTCCTGAGCCTACTCCTGGAAGAACAGCTTTCATATCCATACCATTCTCTTTTGTACCAAAATCCTTTTGCATCTTATAGAGAACTTTAGCACACTTTTGGAATCTTCCTTTGATTGTATTTCCAAGAGCTTTAATAGTTGCAAGTATTCCTGCAACTGCTGCTACTCCAATTAAAAAGTTTTTAGTACCGAAGAATGTCCACCAATTAGGGTCTGCTCCGCCTGCAGCTCCACCGTCATCAACAGGTCCTGATGTACCATCTGTTCCGTCAATTCCATCACTAGCTCCTGCAGTATCTGTTGTATCTGTTGCAACTGTAGTATCTGTTGTATCACTTGGAGCTGTAACATCTGCTCCTGCAGTAGAATCTACAGGTGATGGATCTGTAACAGTTCCGATATCATTAGTACCAGAATTAACTCCTCCAAGAGCTTCTCTTCCTTCAGAACCGGTACCTGCTAACTTAATAGCATGATAATTGTTTTCTGTAAATTGTTGGCAAGGAACACCAGTTCCTTCGGGAAGACCTAATTTAGTACCAATTGCATAAGACTGTTGTGAAGGACATTGTGACAAAATATCTTTGACACTTTGTCCATCTATATTAGTATTATAAAATGTCTCAAGATTTCCGTTAGCTCCTGACCAAGCTCCAGAAAGTTTATTAAACATTCCATCAGGAAGATTTATTTCATTGTTAAACTTCATGTATCCTGAGTTATTTAAAGGAATTTCCACTCCTCCAAAACCAGTTACACTGGTTGCTCCTGAAGATTTAAGTTCAGCTGCGGTCATTTCTGCAAAACTACGGCTTTCATTTAATTGCTTCTTATTCATATATAAATGATCATTTTTTCATTTTAATATTTATCATTAGAAATTATATCCTAAAAGTTCCACTTTAAAATATAGGCGATAGATAATAAAAGGATAATTATATCACCATGAATCATGTTCCAATTTTTGCTTTTGATTTTTCAATGAACAAACCAGCAATGTGTTGTCTTGTTGAAAACAAAATATCATTTTATACTTGGCCACTTAAAATTGATAAAGTAGCCAATGAAAAATTAATATCTTCTAATATAGTTGTATATGATAGAGGTCTTGAACCTATAAAAGAAAAATCATTAGATGAAAGTCAATTGATATTAGAACATGTTTCAAGGTCTTCCAATCTTGCTAAGCTTATTGTCAATACTATATTAGATATATTGAAGCCGTACAATTATAATATAGATAATATTATAATTGCTAATGAAGGATTTGCCTTTGCTGCTAAAGGTGATGCTGCTCTTGATTTGTCAGGTTATAAATATATTCTTATGAAAGAATTGATAGACAATGGATTCAAAAGATTTATAACCTACTCACCAATAACTATTAAATCAACTGCAGGTTGTGCTAAAAAGGGAATGGGAAAAGAAGATATGATTAAAGCTCTTGGTAAAGAAAATAATAATCTTCATTTATTCATTCATACAATTTATAATAATAATGAAATGCTTAAGAAGAAAACTTCTTATGTAATGTGTGTTGATGATTTGAGTGATGCTTATTGGTGTTTGAAGACAGTAGTTAAAAAAGAAAATATTGCTTGCATATTGAATGAGCAAAATTAAATACTACATACATAATGTACGTCGTAATGGTAAAGAAGCAGGAGAAGACTTATTAAAGCCTTCTACTACTTTGTTTTATCAATTTACTTTAACAGAAGGAACATCTGAAGAAAAAACAGGATGGAGGTCTTATGAAACTTTCACCGATGACGAGTTTGAGTATCGTTCTGCTTTTTGGGATGCCGTGCAGTATTGGTATGAAGATAATGACTCAATCAAATTCATCATTGATAAAGAACGTAATGATTCTTTCTTTCACTATTTTGAATACATAGATGATGTTCCTGTTTATGAAGGATGGGGACAATATACTAAATTACACACAGACAAAGAAAGAAAAGCTTGGAAAAAGGGGCAAAAGGATTTTATGGACTCAATGGGAGTTAATACTCCATTGTTTCAAATGAGAACCTATATCGCAGATATAAAAAATCATTTTCAAATAGAAGAAGATAAATGGCCTGAGGAAAAAAGTTTATTGATACCTTCTTTTCCTACTTTACTTGCAGGAATAATTAAAGATTTGGCTACAAATAATTTATCAGACGATTTCATTGATAAGATTCTTGAATTGATGCACGCTCCTATGCCAACAATGCACAATGCTCTTCTATATGCTTTTAATGCTGCTTGCTACAATATCAATTTAAAATATACTAAACTCTTAAACGGAATAAAAGAATTGGGAGTAAGTGCATTTCTAAATCCTGTATTGTCACAAGTACTTAAAATGGCAGAGGAATATCTTGAGACTGCTGATTTATTATATAATGAACTTACCAGGTATTGCAACAAACCAATTCGTATATATAGAAGAGTTGTAGAGGCATCTAAAGATGATGACGATGACAGAGTTAAAAGGCTAACAAAAGAATTCAAAGAGGCTACAGAGAAATTCAATCCTGAAATAAAAGAATTCTTATATGAAATATTGTTCATTGATGTTCTTGTCGAATTGATGAAACAACTTAAGAACATTGAAACTTCTACGATACGTTCTTGGAGAAATGTAATTGCAGGAGCAAAGACTCTTAGAGATATGGATGTCTCTGATGTCAAATCAAAAGCAGTAACAGCACTTCAAAATGCATTGAAGATTTTACTTCCGTTATTGGGAGCTCTTATTGGTGCATTATATGGAATGAAATGTGCCAAAGAAGAAGATAGAAAAGTAGATCTTGTAGGTAGAAAAAGGCTTTTAGACAATGCAAAAGAAAAAGATAGGTCTGAAAGTTATACAGGAATTGAAGAATATCTCATAGGAGAAGGAACAGAAGATGAAGATATTGATGCAGATAAACTTGAGGCTGAACTCCATGAGGAAATGAATGCTATTGAAGCAAAAGAAGAATTAACGTTGTTTGATGTTGCAATAGTATATGTGAAAGCATTTTATGATTTAGATTGTTTCTCTCTCATTGGTCCTAATGTAAATACTAATGGCTCAGGACAAAGTTCTTCATCGTCTAACAATATTTCTAAGAGCACATCTGAGATGAAACCAGAAGATTGTTTCCCTTGTAAGATGTCAATGTGTGAAACTTCTGATGATACCGACCTTGATACTTTAGTTAGTTTTCCTCCTATGGGAGCAGGATGTACTCCAAGAAAAGTTGCAGTTGAGATTGGACAAGACTTGTTTCCTGTATCAAGTTTGTGTGTAGAAGTAAATCAACATATACACATTGATGATATTATTGGATATATTGATGGAGTTCCTATCAAATCTATTGTCGACTGCTCTGTTGAAATAGTAGAACCTTCTTATTTTGTTGCTTGGTATTATTTTGAAGATGACACACAAGACTTGTACAAGACAGAAGATGACTATGAGAATTATGTAAATGATTATTATAATGAGCATTATGATAAATTCAAAGACAAAGTAGAATTATATCAGGAGTTAATGGACTTCTATAAGATGAGTGCTTATACTGATTTGTTCATTAAAGACTATATTTCTTTCTTCCGCTTCCCTGAACTTGCTTTGTTTACAAGAGACTATTCTTATAACTTGTCTTTCCACAGCACAGTATTAGTTGATATGTTTAAGACGAATTTTGGTATTTCATCTGGTTATAGAGTTGCAAATGGTACTGAAGTGTCATCTGATAAATTCATTGAGAAATATGAAGATGAAGCTTGGAAAATTATCGACAACTACAATAAAACGATTAAGGACAAAGCAGGAAAAAAGAAGGTAAAGCAATACGTAGCAGAAGGCAATACAGTACAGCTTAAGAATGTTCTCGATGAAGAGAAAAAGAAATTTACAAACAACATTCTTAAATTGTATTTTGACAATCCTGGTAAAATGAAATATTGTTCAAAGGGAAGAATAGTAGACTTTATGTTATGTGATAATTGGATAGAATATCTTCATAATGATGAATTCTTCTATGATGATGACAATCCTTATGTAAAAGAATTGTCAGATGCTATCAGTGATTTTATTGCAATACGTGAAAGGCTTGAATTGAATAAGAATAATATAGAACATTTAATTTCTAAATTCAATCAGTATTGTGATCCTGTTTTGAAAAAATATTCATTTGGTTATACAACCAAATACACATATGTGAATAACTATAACAGAAATTTTGATTATAATACAACTTTTGATTATTATTCAAGATTTAAGGAGTTATTCAAATTTGAATATTATCTTGATACTGATTCAATTGAAGAAGGTACTGAAGGAGAAGAAAATACAATTGGACTATTCAGAAGAGTTTATAAATATCTTAAAACTTTAGTAGGATTAAATACTTCTGAGCCTGCTGGTATTGAAATAAATGAAGATACTGATGTTGCAGCTTTGCTTGATACTTATGATAAAATGGACAGTGCTCCAGATGAAGAGAATGCAAAGTTAGATAGAAAGCTTAGACAGATTGCACACAGATATATTTCATTGGTAAGAATCGAGAATGGAATGACTCAATCCAAAATAGCAGGAGATGGAAAACAATATCAATATATTGCTAATGAATATCAGAGAATTGATTGTGAAATGGCAAGAGACTATGATGGTAGAGGAACATTTGACATTATCAAAGAGATATACTTTGAAATGCATGAAAGAGTATTGTCTCAATATCTTCGGAACCTTAAGACTATAACTACTAATGAATTAGATCGTCTCAAGAAGATAACAGAAAAAGCAGTTACTTGGTATAATAAAAATTCAGAACAAATTTATAATAATGCTTGGTTTGAGAAATTCAAAGAAGTTCCTTGGGATGATCCAATGGAAATATATCATGAATGTATAAAGACAGATTATTATTTGTTTACTGATATATTTACACATGAATACTTTAGTCCTGCCTTTGCTGACTATGATGGAACAGGGGAAGGACCCGCAGCATATGAAGAAAGCAAACCTATTCCAGGAGAAGCAACTACTCCTGTGAAAGTAAATACATTAGATGACCTTGACAAGCTTGAAAAGAAAATATTAGAGGACAAAAAGAAAGAAGAGAAAGATCCTGATTTAACAACAGGAGTGCATCCCAAGTCAAAAGGAGATATAACAACTATGAAATACTGGTTGAAATATTGCCTTATGGCTACTCTTGTAAATGCAATGGTACCAATATATTGGGGCACAGGTCTTATTATTTCAGGAGTACCTATACCTTTACCAATAATATATATACCACTTGTTGTAATCAGAGGAAGGACAATATGTGTTATTGGCCTTGGATTATGCGGTATCTGTCCTTTACCTATGATATTGTTTGTTAACCCTACTGGAACTAAATCTACAATTATACTGCCATTGAATATTGCAGTTGATATGTTGATAAAAGCAATTGGAAAATTAGGACAACTTAACTTTGCTGCAATACAAAAGCTTATTGTTCCGTTGATTAAGAAACTTGATGGTGAAATACAAGGTATAGAAGATCAGATTGCAGACCTTGAGTATCAAATCAACGAAGTAAAAACTACAATTATCCATACTCCTAAGACTGAATACCTTATGAAGCATGAACTTGATTTGTATGAAGGTAAAGATACTACAACTCACTGCAAAGATGATTATATGATTTCGACAGAATATGCACAAGAGACTTTGTATATACCAAACAAATATCCTGAATATGACCGTACACAACTTCCTGTAGCCAAATATCCTCAAGTAGTATATTACCCTACTACAGAGAGTGCAGAAAATGCAGGGGCAGAAGTATATGATGATGAAATATATACTCTTTCAGATAGAGCATATGAATTTACAGATGATAGAAAGAAAGATTATTGTGACATCATTGTCTTCTTAGACCCTGGCCACGACTATAATTCAACCCACAAAAATGATAAGCCTTCTAAGAAAGCAAGTCCTAAAGCATTGTATGGCGTTGATGGTGGTCCTGCTATAGAAGAATGGGATTACAATAGAAGAATAGCAGAAAAAGTAGAGTCTCTATTAAAACAATATGCAAGAAATATTACTGTTATGTATAGTATACCAAGTGTTTGGGCACATGGAACTCCATCTACTACTAACAGAAAACGTAGAGCTTGTGACATAATGAGACTTCCTGAAAATAAGAATAAACATGCTGTATATCTTTCTATTCACTTGAATGCTGCAGGTTCTGGAAAAACGTGGTACACATCTAAAAAGGGTGGTTGGTCAGTATATGTTTCTTCAGATAATGAATGTCAACGTAAAGGTTCTCCTCTTGCAGATAGTTTATACAAATTAGCATATGAATTATCAGGTGGTTATACAAGAAAGAATGGAAAAACTAATTGGTGGACTGCTTTGTCTACAGGCCGTACAGATTTAACTGATTTGTGGGAACTTTCTCCTATTGGTGATCCTATGTGGCCTAAAATTCCTGCTGCTCTTACAGAAAACTTCTTTATGGATTATACTTCTGATGCATATATAATTACTAGCAATATTGATACAATTGCAAAGATAAATGCTCTTGGAATAATAGATTTCTTAGATAATAAAACTAAGTGGGTAAGAAACCACGAGATACTTATAACATAACAAAAAAGAGGTTCTGAAGAACCTCTTTTTCTTTTTGCAATATCATATTAAAGATTTGCGAGAACATCGTCTACATTTCCAATTACTCCACCGAGATTAGGAACGTTTCCAGAAGGAGCAGCTGCTGGCTCTACAGTAGGAATTGTAACTCCACTTATTGAAGATATTGGTGTTGAAGGAGGAGTGGGAACTCCACCCAACTGACTTTGTCCCATGCTGAATGCTCCCATTGATGGAGCTGCAGGTGCTACTGGAGCAGATGGCATACTAGGCATTGCAGGCATAGCTGCAGGTGCTACTGGTGCTGCAGGAGTTGCTCCCGGAAATACTGGTGCAGGATTTACTGGAATACCTGCAGTTGGAGTATTGACTGCTGCAAGATTACTCTGTAATGTTCCAGTCTGAAGATAATTTGCTGCAATTGCAAGTGCATCATTAACAAATTTCTCCTGCTCAGCTGTCCAAGGCTGATAATCATACTTTGCCAAATCTGGTGATGCAGTCTGAAGATAATTGTATACTGCCTGTTGGTCTGTATTCTCAGTAACAGTCTCATACTGTCCTGTTGCTGGATTGATATACCAAATACCCATTGGAAGAGTAACTCCATTTTGACCCTTCATATCAAAGAAACCAGACTGGTCAAAGTTGTTGAAATTAGACTGACCGACACACTTGATAAGGAAATAACGTCCGTAAATAGGATGGAATGGAACAACTCCTTGGCCTACTGCAGGATGTTCCTCTGCATAAAGCTTCTCCCAAATCTTCTTACCGAACTTAAACACTTTGATTTGTCCAACCAACTCAGGATGCTGGTCATCTTGAATAATCTGCACAAGAGCTGCATACTGTGGTTTACTTGAGAAATGATTCTTTCCAAACTCCTGGAATCTTGCATCGTTTGTATTACGAAGCTTGAAGAACATATCAATTACAGGTGAAGGCTGACCAACAGAACGAGGGTCATCAACATACATACCTTGCTGGGTAAGAGGATTCTTTACCCAAGATACTGTCTTTTGAATAATTGATTTTTCTGGATTTGCGAAAAATGGAACGAATCTAATAATTGACTGGTAAACTCCGCCTTTACCTTCTCTGAAAGAAACCTTATATTCGTCAGAATTGCGAACTGTCTGAGGTTCCTGAACGCTGTTCGTCATGTTGAACAAACTTGCATAATCATTTGCCATAACTTTTAACCTTTTACTTTTTAACTTTTAACTTTTAGAATTTAACCTTTAACTAAATTCAGAAATTATATTCTGATATTTTATTATTTATTCAAGTTTTTTTTAAATATATCATTTAATCTAAAGATAAAATTTACAGAAGTATAAATTGTATTTAAGTATATGCAGTATGATTAAAGAATTAAGAAATATTTCTCCAAATGAATTAGATGAACTTCTTAAAGAAGGATTTGAAGTTTATGAAAAACTTGATATGTATTATTTTAGAGTAGAAGTAACCAAAGTAGGAGCAATTCCATTGAAGGGTTCTACTGAAAATGTTATATCAGATATTGATTGTATAACAAATAAGATGTTCAAAGATATATGTAACTTTGTAGAGGAAAATATCAATCCTCTTAGAAATGAAATTATTTCTAAATATGGAGAAATTAGATTAGGATTTTTCTACAACCCTGAATTTACATATCATGTTATTAAATATGATGAAGAGTTCAGGTCAGCATTTATATTAAGTGACATATATTCTCGCGATAGAAATATCAATAACTATAATGTGCTGGAAGAAATACGAGTAAACATTATCAAGACTTATAATATTGATGCTCCAATATATCAGATTCCTAAATTACGTTCATGCCCACCTCATCTTTGTTCTGTTGAAATGAGAACTAAACTGCTTGATTATATCAATGGAAGCATTAATAATTTAGATATGATTAGATATTTAGTAAATACATCATATACTGGTCATATAGAAAATATGGAAGGAATAGTTATACGTTCTGTAGGATTGAATAAAGGATTATATCAAATAATATTGAATGATGTTTCATCTACACAAATTGATAAAAATACAAAGTTAATATACAGAGATACTGTTCTGAAATCATTTGTCAATACTATTGCTAATTATACAATATTAAATAATATAGATGTAGAAGATATATTCAAGCATTCAAATACTTATATAGATAGAATATCTGATTTGTTTATCTGTTATATAGAAAATACAAGTTTATTTAATAAGTATTCATTTGACCCAGAAGATTTGTTGCCCCCTCATATTGGTTATATTGGTGATATTGACCTTGATATAATTCCCAATCAAAATGTTAAGATACTTTGTATGCATAATGAAGTAAATAAGAATATATTTAGATTATTGCTTCATACATTTTCAAGAAATATATCAGAAAATAAATTTAGTTCATTCTCGTTAGATGACAAAATATTTTTAAATAATTTAATGATATTATTGCAGTACAAGAATTACAAACAAATAATGTATACTGCGTACAAAGCAAGCAATAAGTAAAATATATGGTGTTCGGTTCTTCATTGTGTATAAAAAGAAAAGATATACTGGGGGTATTTTCAATTGAAAAACTTTTAAATTGTGATGTGCTGAAAGATCTTTTTGAGAACAATGTTGATATAATGCTTCCTTTTATAAAAATAAATTTAACATATTCCGATGATAATATAAACGTAAGGGAAGTAACAGTAACAATAGCTAAAGGACTGTGCATAGTAAACGGACAGAAGATACGTTGTTTTGAACATTATCAAGATAAAATACAAAGTTTGTTTGACTATGCCAAAGAATTGCAAGAAAAAGATAATAAAATAAGAGCAATTAAAAAGATATTTCCAGAAGTTGAATTTCCAATATCATTTATTTCACTTCGTATAATGGGATAATAAAAAGGATTTGGTTGTCCAAATCCTTTTTTTATGCTGAAGCTCTTTGAATTTGCCATCCTGAAGGAACTCCTGCATATCCTGTTGTAGTCCAACCAGCAAATGTATGTTTAACAAAAATTCCAGAACTGGCAACTCCTTCTACCCAGTTGCTTGTATAATTTACTGAAGGGGTTGTTGTAAATAATGCTTTTATATAAGTTAATTTACTACAACCGTAAAACATAAAATTATAACATTGACTTGCTAAAGTAAGTGACGGTAGTACTGGAGCAGCTGTGATGTTTCTACAATTATAAAACATACCAAAATAACAAGAATCTATTAAATCAGTTGCAGGAAGTTCAGGAGCATATTTAAGGTTTGTGCATCCACTGAACATGTGTTGATAACATGACCTTGCCAATGTTGTTGCAGGAAGACTAGGAGGCAATATAAGATTGATACATCCCTGGAACATATATGAATAACAGCCATACGATAATGTAATTGCGGGAAGTTTTAAATCAATTGCAGAAATTAATGTGCTGGAATCTCTAAGCATATAACTGAATGAACCAGTTAAAGTATCTATTGTTTCAAAATTATCAGCATCGATTAATGACATGATATTTCCTTTTACATTAAATGATGCTGTTGATGAAATCCCGTTATGTGAATAATTCTCGTTTGTTCCTTTGAACTGAATCTCATCCCCCTGAACTACAGAAATAGTAGTACTACTATTCATAGTTTCCCAAGAACTTCCGTTCTTTGAATATTGAACACTCTTAGAATCAAGTCCCCAAGTTATATTGCCGTCTCCAAGTGCTTCTATAGTAAACGGTATTTTATTGTAATCTGGTTTATTATAATCTATACCTCGTTCTTCAGTATAAGATGTCCACGGCTCTATATAATTGTTGTTTCTTTCTTCAATGAAGCCTTCTTCTGTCTCAAAATAATGTAAGTACTTCATATCAATACAATTATTTTTAGACAGATCTTCTTGGAACAGAAGATGGTTTTCTTTCTTCTACAGGAGGAGTTAAATCATTTATCTTTGCTTCTATCTTCTTTGTTACTCTATCATTATATGAAGTATAAGTTCTAAGAGCAGCATCTAGCTTTGCATATACATCATACATTGCATCATCAACAATAAGACCTTTTGCTCCTTGATTGTGATATTCTGAAAGTTTTGCTATTGCATATTCAAGACATTTTCTTATTCTCTCTCCTTTATCTTCTATGATAGCCTTTCTTTTTTCAAGGTCATCTTTATTCCAATTATATTGATTAATTTCCATTATAGTATAAGTCAATTTCAATATTTATTTGAAATGACTACATATATGTCAATCCGCTGAAACCAGAATTTTTATCAATATGTATTCTAACATCAAATAGATTCTCATCAAGTTGCGTGTGACTTACAATGAATATATTTAAATTCATAGTTGAAGCAATCTCATGCAAATAAGTTATAATATCTGTTGAAGATTCATAATCAAGAGATGATAGTGTCTCATCAAGGCAAACAAGATTAATCTGTGGATATTTTCTTTTTAACATTCTAAGGATAGCACACAATACAGTCAAATCTACTTTTTTATGTTCACCTGTTGAAAGAGATTGAGATTCAATTGGTTCACCAAGACATTCAAGATGTGGGTCAAAGTTATTATCAAATTCAAGTGAATACGGAAAACTCAAAGCAATCAAAGTATTTTTAATTTCTTCATTTAAAGTTGGAAGATAATTCTGCATCATCTGTTGTTTAATACCATCATTTGAATACATATTTTCCAAGACTTCAAGATAATTCATTCTCTTTCCTGCCTCCTCGATGCTCTTTTCAAGATTAACCTTTGTTATTGTAGTCTCATTTATAATCTTTTTAATTGAAGCATATTCATTTGTTTTTGATGCTGCATTCTCTATACTTTTACTTTCAATAATTAATTCATTTTGTTTTGCAACAATCTTGTCTAAATTCTGTTTTAATATATTCAAACCATTTACATATTCTGTCTTCATAGAAGAAGCAGTATTATAACTTTGCAGATATGTTTGTAATGTAGATTCTTGAGCTTCTAATTTATCTTGTAGTGCTTTTCTAAGGTCATCAAATTCTTCGCTGTTAAATGGAGTTCCACAAGTTGGACACTTATCCTCATTAAACAACTTTATTTTTTCTTTCGTTATATTGCATTCATGTTCTTGATTTCTATATAATTGCAAGTATTGATTTTCGCTATTGTTTAATTCAGTGTATTTGTTATATAATTCACTATATTGTTTAGCTTGTTCTTGATACACTTCTGCACATTTACTAATACGTTCTCTCAATGATTCAATTTCTTCTTTATTGTCATCTTCATTTTTATTAGATAAATGTTCCAGTTCAGCATTAGAAGTTTTAATTGTTTGTTCGAGACTATATACTTGTGAATTAGAAATATTGATAGCATTTCCTAATTCTCTCATATCTTTTTTAACAAGTTCATATACCTTGTTAATTATTTCAAGAGAGAATATCTTATCAATAATTTGTCTTTTATCATTTGGGGACATTGATATAAATGACTTGAAGCTATTCAAAGACAACATCATAACATTAGCAAAGATATGATATGGCATATTGTCCATAATTTCATTGTCAATAATACCTTGCATATCTTTCAATCCTGCTTTGTCAAGGTTTTCACCATTTTTATATACAGTCAGACCTTGTGGAGAAAATGTTCTTTCAATAACAAATGTATCACTTCCTTTAAGAATTTCTCCTCTTATCCATCCGTTTTTGTTGATACGATTTGCAATATTTCCGATTTTAACTGGCTTACCATCTGAACCCTCTGTCTTTCCGTATAGCAACAATTTTGGAATATTTAACAATGAACTTTTGCCAGAACCTGACCGTCCTGACAATTGCCAAAGTTTTCCTTCATTTCCAAAATCAAGAGTTTCTATTTTGTTACCATAACTGAATATATTTCTCCATTCTATCTTAATTATCTTCATGTTACTTTATACTATCAATATTTCCAATGAGTTCTGCTGCCATACTTAAATAACCAGCATTCATTTCTTTTAATTTTTTAATATCAGCTTCTGTATATCCTCTTTCTTTACCAAGTTTGTCAATCTTATCATTTGAAACATCTTCAATTGACATATCTTTTGTTACAAGATTATTGTCATCAGTAAACTCTGTTTCAAGTTTATCAAGTATAACTTCTATCTTTCTAGGTTTACAGTAATCCATAGCTTCCATAAGCTTTGACATGCTGATATCATTCTTCCATTTTCTCTTAATGATTATATCTACATAATTATTAAAGACAATTTTCTTAACTTTGTTAAGATTATAGTCAAGAATATCTTCAAGTTGAACTTTCAAATACTTTGGAGAGTAATCATTTTCTACAAATTCTTCTACCATCTTGTCATCTGATATTTTAATAGAATAGATTCCCTTTGTATTTCCAATATCAGAACGTTTCAGATGATATGGTGAACCAATATATGTAGCATTTTCTGTAGCTTGTCTTTTATGAATATGACCAGAGTAAATCTTTTTACCTTCAATTAATGATGTATTTACTCCATTTACTATTTGTCTTCCATTGTCATATTTAAATCCTGCTATATCTGAATGAAGAACAAAGAAATCACAATTATCTTTATTCTTTACAAGTAGTTTTGTTTCTTCTTTTGCATCACCAACCCAAGGAACAATAAGAAAACTTTTGTTTTGTGCTACTGTAAGCTTGGTAAGTTTCTCAATCAATTTTACATTCTTAAACAGCTTAAAAATTTTTACAGAAGAAATATCTACTTCTTTCTTTTTGTATATGTCATGATTACCAATTGATACGAAAACCTTTACTTCTGATGCTATCTTTTGCATAATTTCTGCACCAACATTCATAACATTAATATCAATATGCTGCCTGTTATCAAAATAATCACCCGCTACTATAACAACACATTTATCACCTGCTTCTTTATACCTTTTAATAAGAGGTATAAAAAAGTTATCAAAATATTTTGTCATATTTTCTATCCACTCGAAAGATGCATTTCTTATGCCGAGATGAATATCTGATATAAGTATTACTCTATTGACTTCTGATTCTATAAACTGGTCCATTCAATTAAAATAACTTTTTAGATTTAGCAAATTCTTTTTCTAAGCCGTATGTTTCTCTTAGATTTTCTAGTATTTCTGCTTTATCTTCAATTGTTATTATATCATTATACAAAGTCTTATAATTCAAATCAAAAAATTCTGCAATTGCACAAAATATTTGAACAATGCTGTAGTCATCTTTTCTTTTTAATTCTCCTTTGAATGTGTAGTAAATATCTGAAACATCCGCTTTTTCCAATTTCTTGGGTTCCCTTCCATATTTTTCAAAATACTTGGAATTTTCATATATTGTTGCGACATCTTCATATAACTTTTTCCTTATAAAAATATCTTCAATGTTTTCTGAAATTGATTCTTCATATCTGTCAGATACTAAAGGACTTATTGTAATAGCAGATGAACGCAAAGATTCTGTTCCATATTCTACTGCATCATAATTGTTGTTAATAATTTTATCTTCCAACATATGATATTACTTTATTTTTCAAAACAATCCTGCTCCTGTTACATTTATTAAATTATTACTAAATGTTGTTCCTGGATCTCCTGGCTGTGATGTATCTAAAGTATTTGTCATTACTGGAGCAGATACTTCAACTGATGCCTGATTACCATAAGAAGGAGGAGTAGATTTAGGACGTTGATTATAAAAATTTTGATATGTTCCACCAGGAGCTTGTACTGGTGTCAATACCTCTTCAATCGGCGAATTCAAATCTTCTGTAATTCTAAGATATTCTTTTTGAACATTAAACAATTTTCTCTTATTATCTTCTGGAGCAACACGGTCATACATACATTTGAGAAAATATTTACCTTGTGCTTTCATCAATGCATCAGCAATAATACCAAACATAGCATCAACAGTTGCTCCCAATCCAGCAGATTCTGCTACTTGTGCAGGTGACATATCAGTTGTATCATATTGTGAACGTGTTGTTTGTGTTGCTGTTATAATTGCCCAACCGTTCTTTAATCCCATTGCCTTCAAATCTTCTGCAAGCTGTTTAATCTTCATATAAGTATTTTCAGAATTAGGATTTCTGTAATTCTTCATAATATTGATATAATCAACGAAGATATTTTTGAACTTAAACTTTTTAGTTTCGGTAGATAATTCTTCTTCCTTTGAAAGTAAATAAGATTCAAGCTCAATTACAGATAATGTAGAAGTTGGAAATGATTTAACTACTAATGCTCCCGGAGGAATCAAACAAGATTTCTTAAAAGCAATCATCCTATCTCTCATTTCATTCTCATCCTCTGCATATTTCTCATAATCAAGAGAAGGTATGCTAAACATATTAGCTCCTATTCTGTTATGAATCATTTCTTCAGGCAACTCCAAACTAATATAAGCATTATTCTCTCCATGTTTAACTGAAGCAGCACACAAATTTTGCATCCATAAAGATTTACCTGCTTTTGGAGCACCAACAAAACATACAAGTATACCCGGAAAATATCCTCCCTTTAGACACAAATCTATAAAAGGATAACCAGTACTTGACCTGACAAGTTGAATTTGTTTATGTGATTTTGCATCCCAGAAATCAGAACCTGTGTCTGTTGAATCTGAAAAATCTATAATACAAGACCTGTTGAATGAAGCCTTTGCATGCTCCATAATCTCTTTAACATTTTCTACAGATACATTTTCTTGATTTAGTTTTACATAAGATATTGTATTTCGCAGTGAATTCAAAAAATTCTTCCACTGTGCCCATGAAGTTGCATTGTCATACAACCATTCAGATGTATAACCTGCAACAGAACTCTGTGATGAATATAAAATATCTACAATATCATCAGTCAGTACATCATCTTTGTTATCAGTTTTAATAAGTTGTTTCATCTGTTCTGCTGATGGAGCAACATGATACTTGACAACATATTCTTTAGCTATCTGAAAAGCAAGCTGAAGATTTTTAGAATCAAAAAAACTTGGCTCCATTTTTAGAGCCAAAGTAGGTTCTGATAATATGTAATGATAAAATATATTTTGAATAAATTGATTAATCATTGTGCCTAATACTTACTTGAAAATTTTATCTCAATTTCACATTAAATATTTATGTAAATAAATAATAAAATGATAGTCTGAACTATATGAAATTAAAGAAATTATCAGTTAAAAATTTTATAGGTGATTTACCAAGAATTATTAACGAGAGCTTAGAAACTATTGAAAAGGCTTTCGCTGATATATATGATGAGAAAACAAATACCATAGGAAATGATACTGCAAATATAAATTGCAGAACAATTACAGTAAAAGGTAATGACAATCAAATAGCAATAAAGTCTTATGGCAATATTATAATATCTGGCGCAGGCGAAGACGGTAAAGATATTTCACTGATAGATCTTTATGAAAGAATAAGACAACTTGAATATGCAAATGAAAATCCTACATATTCAAAATCAATGTTAGCTAAAAAGAAACTTCAATAAAACATGGGTAAAGTAAGAACTCCAATAATAAAACCTCGTACACAGGGTGGAACTTTTTATACATTTAGTTCTGCTCTTGAGGATGTAGGATTGAATATAAACGAATTAAAGAATAAGGTATCCTTATCTCATTATGTTTTATTGAATATTCCATCCTTTGCTGTAGAATCATTTGACGATGGAGTAAATCCTGGTGATTATACTTTTGCACAACATTTTCAGAATTATGCTCTGAATATGGAAACAGTTCTCAGAAATCAATCTGATTATAATTTTGCAGAGGCTGCTACTGTGTCAGAGAGAGTATTTTGGAAGTGGATGCAAAAAGAAGGATTTATTGAATTTAAGAAAGACATTTCAGGAGAAGAGGAGACAGGATATTACATTGATAAAAATACTTTCACTGAAGATAGTGTAATCAAAGGATTTGGTTTTATCTCTGCTGGGGCACAACGTACAGATGCATACGGGGTATACAATGAAACATTTGTTCAAATTCCTTCAACTTATGGACAAATGAAAGTATTGCTTAAACCTATTAGTGATAAGAACTATTATATTACAAATGACAATCCATTCAAATCTCCAGATGAAAGTGATTATATTGAAAATATAGATGCTTCTACAGAATGTGATGAATCTGGAAAACTTCATACTGGTATATCTGCTCTTGCAGAATTTGATGATGACACAAATAAAACTTATATAGTAGCAGATGAAACAGATGAACTTTGTGTAGAGTTCTCATTGTCAGAATTAAGAAAATATTATGATGATGAAACTTTAACGTATGACAATTTGGGTGTTGGACAGAACGGATGGCCAGAAGGTAAAGATATTACACTTCCTGATAATTTTGGAGATTTTGAGTTCAATAGCATACTTGTTTATTATTCTATATATGATTCAACAGGAAAGAATATTCTTGCTACTAATGCTTACGGTTTATTGCTTCTTGAATCTGCTAAGCCAGATGGTGATATTAGCGGCTCAAATTCTTATAAATATCCTTCACTTCCTAAGAAACAGAGCGGAAAAAATGATGCAGGAAGTTCATATTCATTCAGACTTAATATAAAGACTTCTTCTGTATATAATGGAGATATTAAAGTGACTGATAATTCTACTCCAGGATATGCAATGTCAGAAGATTTCAATGATACAATAAGAAATCTTGCAGTTGCAGTTGATACTCTCCGTTCAAATGCAAATCTTATTTCAGTATTATGTGACCAAAGTTCTTCAATCAAAGATTTAGTAGTCAGGTCATTAGATAAAATAGATGATATTGAAAAGGATATTATAACTCTTAAAACTGGTAAAGTTAAAGAACTTAAAACTTCTTTGCTGATTACTGATGCTTTGAGTGCTAATAACTTAGACTCTTCATTGAAGATAGATGATTATGGAGCATTTGATGGCAGTGTATTCTCGTACGAAAATATACAAGCATCAAATGGAGATGTTTCAACCTTAACAGTTGATAAATTAAATGTTATTAATATTGAAGGTCCTAATCAAGAAGTTCTATTTGGAGAATATGGAAAATTCTCTTCTAATGGAGTATTTGCAAATACATTGTATCTCAATAGCAAAACAAGTGAAGCAGATGATATGAATATAATAGAAGCAAATTCTATTATAAAATCTTTATATCCAAAGAAAGATGGTACAATTATAATCAATACAAGTGATGCAGCATTAACTCCTACTTCTAACAATATTGGTTTAGTACCTAGTAATTCTGAAGCTGCAGATGGTACAATATTGAATATTAAACCTTTGCTTGCATCTATCATAAAGAAATTGCAGACTTTGGAATTGTTTGATATTTCAACCGTTGATTCTTCAACTGAAGTACTTCAAAACATTTATGATATTATTAATGAAGTTCACTCTGACTATGCAGAACTTGAAAGCAGAGTATCTCAATTAGAAACATCTTCAAGTGAATTATCAGATTTGTGCAGTTCAATTGAATTGGATATAGATGCAATTGATTCATCTCTTAGCAGTCTTAGCAATACAGTAGATAACCATGAATTATACTTTACTGATATTTCTACAGAATTATCTGCAATAGATGATAGATTGACTGAAGCAGAGAGCTTTGATACAAGTATAAATGCAAAAGTAGATTACTTGTATGATTATCTTGCAGGTATAGAAGATATTATTGAAAGAATAAACGATTAATATGGCAACATTAGCAGAATCCCTTGAGAAAATATATAATGTCAAAGTTGATATAAAGGATGCTCTTACAGAAGTTGGAGCTGATATGACTAATGCTAAGTTTGATGAATATGCAGATGTTATTAGAACTTTGTCTTTGAAGAAAGAACTGTTTGACAATGGAGTAACAACTCGTCTTAAGAACTATATGAAATGGTCAGATGATGATGCTAAAACTTTGAAAGAAGAATTTTGGTGGAAAACTGGAAACAATTCTGCTTATTATTTAAGTGCAGATGAAATAGACCAGATGCGTCTTAATGACTATGATGAAGTAACTATAGCAGAATGCAGAGATATATGGGATATTTTCAGAATAAGATTTGCTCCTAAGATTGTAAATGAAAATTCTAATTTTGCTAATGCTTTCAGGAACTTAAATACTGTTGAAGCTTTTGGAGAAATTTCTGATATAATTACTGATTTGACAAGTGGATTTGAAAATTGTAGTGCATTAAAGTATCTTCCTAAGATGAATACTGAATCTTGTACTTCATTTAATTCTGCATTGAAATCTTGTTATTGTCTTAGACATGCTGCAGTAGGAATGAGTTCTGCTGTTACAGCATCATCGATGTTTGAAAATTGTTATTCACTTGTATCTGCAAATTTAACAACAAGAAACACTCTTACTACCGTTGATAGAATGTTTTACAATTGTTATAGTTTAACTTCTGTTGAAGAATTAGATTTTACTAATGTTTCTTCCTGTACTGATATGTTTGTAAATTGCAATTTGTTAACTGATTGCAAAATCAAAAATCTTAATTGCAATATTTCATTTGTTTATAGTACACATTTGTCAAAGACAGATTTGTTATACATAATATCAAATGCAGGAAATTCTAATATAACAATAACACTTAATCCATTGTTAATTGAAATCTGGGAAAATGACCCCGATTTACAAACAGCATTAGCAAATAAACCAAATATCACATTAGTATAATTATAAGCTCTAAATATTAATTTATAATAGGTTGTCAAAAGTGACAACCTATTTTTTGCCAATAAATATTTAAAGATAATTTTTAGTCATGATTAATACCAATTCATATGCAGATAACTTAGCACAGCTAACAAAGAATACTGCTGATATATTGTCTATTGCAGAGGGAATTAATGAAGCACTCTCAAGCACAGAATCTGAAGTAAGAGTAACAGATAGTATTGCTCTTCCATCATTTTCAAATATAGTAAAAAGAGTAAACAGAGCAGAAGATACAATATCTAAATTCACACAGGGAAAGGGTATTGTTGAAACTGATGACGGCACATATAGAAAAATAAAGGTCACAAATATCTCAAGACCTCCTGAAACTATTAGTGACTTAAAGAGTGTTGAAGAATTCAATATAAATCCTAACTGGTTTTTTGAATCTTTACAATATCCTCGTTGTGTCGTTAAGATAGATTTGAAAGGAAAGATAGATGATGATTCTGATAGAGTATATGTTAATCGTATAATATTGGATGCCAATGTTATATCAAATATGTCTTATCAGACTGCACGTGAATTTTATGAACAAAATATACAAGGCCAAGAGATTGGTTATACTACTCTTCTTGCTTTGTTAAATGAGCAGGGAATTCCATATAAAGAGGATAGAGATGAAATTAAACTTCCTCTTACATATGAAAAGTACAAAGGAGAATTTGGAATTACTGAAATTCGTCTTGTAAAAGATGAAAGAGGATTTAGTCGCACTTGGTATTATCTTGACAATATAACTTATTCTCTTGTAGATGAAAACGGAATAGAACAATCAAATGGATATATTCTTGCAGTCGGTGATTATTTAAGATTCAATAATTCATTATATAAAATAACAAGAGTAGTGCAAGACCAAAAACGTATTCAAATGGAATATGCTGTTGGCTATGAAACTGTTGGATCTGGCGATGTATTAGAACTTTATAATGAGCCGTTCTCTGAAAAAGTTATTGAAATTGGAATAGGAATAGATGAGATTGATGTTATTTATGTCAAAGGAGTAAATGAAGATTATAATCTTTTATCTAAGAATTGGTCTAATCCTGTATCATTCTATACTAATACATTAACTTTTGCGGACAATGAAAATATAAACTTTGCAAGTTATTATGCTGCAAATGTAGCAGACTTCGGAAAGGCTTGGATAGCACAAGCAAAGGAACGTCAGGTTTATGCATATAATGGATTGACTCCTGCTACTCCATTCTTAAATGCCGAAGACCTAAAAGTTGTGCAAATCAATACACAATTGGATGCAACCCTTGATAAAGAAACATATAACCAATTGACCTCAGAGATTGCTTCTACTAAATCTAATATAACTGCAACAAGAAATACTATATCATCAAATAAGGACCTCTTAATACAGTCCACATCATCAGATGAAAGAACTAATATTCAGAACCTTATCAACACAGATACTGAAACTTTGAACTCTTTGACAACCCAGTATAACTCTCTTGTTGAAGAATTGAATACTTTATTAAATGAATCAGGAGCAATTGATTACACTCCTAAGTATCATATTAGAGGATTCTTCCCTATTCCCGAACCTCGTTATGTTGATGAATACGGAAGAAATGGTGAACAAGCAGTTATCGGATTTGATATTATGTATCGTTATCTCCATACAGATGAGACAGGTATTAAACTTGATACTTATGAATATACTAGCACAGATGATACAATTCAAACAGGAGTATTTACTGATTGGAATATTATGACTTCTGCAATATTAACTAAAGTATATGATGCAGATCAAGGAATATTTGTTTGGAAAAATGAATCTACTGCAGATGGAACAACAATCAATATAAATCAAATTGATATTCCTATTAGAAGTGGAGAAAAAGTTGAAATAAAAGTTCGCTCAATTTCAGAAGCAGGTTATCCTTATAATCCTGTAAAGTCTGATTGGTCAGCTTCAGTTATAATTTCTTTCCCTGAAAACTTAACATCAGATGATTCTGTAACTACAATTCTTGAGACTGTTAAGAGTGATATGACTGCTGTTGTTTTGCAACAGACAATGTCAGCTGCTGGAGTTTATACACACTTAGCAGATGCAAACTCTACATATAAGCATGTTGCTAAGAATATATCTTATACTGATTCTGTTACTGATGAAGCAGGTAATACTACTCTTACTGAGATGTCATTACAGGATAAAGTTGCAGCATTAAGTTCTATTAAAGCAGATCTTACAAGAGCTATGCAAGATGAACTTAAGAAATATACTGACCAAATAATTGCATTGAAACGTTTACTTGGTTATACATTTGAATCTACAGATAATCTAACAGTAGAAAGTGGAGGAACTCCAACATATATCAATAATACTTCTATCAAGAACATAGTCGACTATATTGATTCTAAGACTCAATAATAAAAAATTAGCATTATAAGATGGCAGAAATATATACAGGCAATTTTATTGAAAAGGATATGAAGTATAGTACTTCTTATAGCATTTCTTATAAAGAAATAATGCAAGATATAGGACTGTATTCTACTAGTATTCACCCATCCGAGGAAGAAGAAGAAATAAATCAAAGAATTGAAAGTACGACATCATTTAATGCTGTAGTATATGCATATGTGACAACCCGTAATGGAGGATTTATTAGAGAGTACTACATCAATCCTCAAAATTACAAGTATTTTTTAATAAATGACATTGATATATCTAATGCGTCACAATATAAATCTATTGCATACTATGATATTTCTAAATTAACAATTAATATTAATGAAGACCATATATCAGAATTAGTAGACCCAGAAAAATCTGTTCCAGGAAAAGTTACTACAGAGATTGGGAAGGAAGGTGACATGCATATATATGAAGCACCAATATATTTGTATATAACTGCAGAAGTTCTTGAAAAAAATGATAATGGTGAATATATAACTACTTATTATCCAATAGCATATCGAGTAAATTGGCATTTTAAATATTCACCAAAAGATATGCGTCCGCCGGAGGAGATCCCAGAAGACATTCCAGAGGATGACAGTATTCCAGGAGGAGGTGGTGGTACAAATCCAGATATTGATAATCCTGTATCTCCGGGAATAAATGGACTTGATACTACATTAGAAATATCTATTTCTGAATTAGATGTACCTGATGAATATAGAAAATATATATACTTAAATTCTATATCTGTAGAAGAATGGAAAACTAAACCAATGCTACAACCTAGTAGTATATTGCATGAAGACCCTACTAGTGATGATATTCATCTTATAACTAAAGATGCAATATTAAGACTTCACTTCAATGAAAAGTGTTCAGTTCCTATATCAATAACAATGAATGCTACTGATTCTTTGTCAAATTCACATAAGCATACTTTTAAGTATACTCCCGTTATGACAGAAGTATCTGGTAATGAATATGAGCGTGTTCAAAAAATGAATACTCCTAATGTTTCATATGGGTTACTCAGAGTAAATCCAAAGCTGACAGGAAATATCAAGGTAGTTATTGATGAGAACTCAAACATCTATTTAGATACTTTCAAGGTTTCTAAATCTCTTGAACAAAAAAGATTTAGGCACGTCAAAGTAAATGCCAATGAATATTATGGCCAAACTTTGATGGCAAGATATAAAGATATTCCAACAACTGACTTTTATAAAGTAGAAGACAAATGTTATAATTTATTTACTACTGCACAAACATACAATTCTCAGTATTATGATTTATACAGATACGGAGTAAAGACAAACAATGACAATATGTACAGTGAAAACTTTGCATTGCTTGCTCCTCTTTGTATAAAAGAAGTTATGCCAGATTTCTTCTTAGTTTTTAAAGTTGATACTACTGCTTCTAACTATGATGAATCTTGGGAAGATACTGAGAAAATGAGATACTTTATCAAATACGGTAAAGTAATTAAATCATATGATATGAGAAAAGACTCTGTTCTTGGAGAATATATTAGAACTATATATGAAAGATCTAAAGAATATCCAGGAGATGCTTATATATCATATAGCTCAACTAATCATAACAGATATATTGGAATTTCTGTAGAAAGAGGAGTTGTTGCTTCTGCTTATGAATCTCCTTTTGATGAAGAAGGAGTCAAAAGTCAAGTAGCGATGAATGACTTTTATACAGAAGGATTTGAGAGAAACCGTTTAGTATCTAAGAACATAATCAATTTTGAATTTATGTTTAATGATACAGAGTCTGAATTGTTTTCAATAGATACATATTTTGGACTGTATGTTAAATTAAATGGTGAAGCTGAAGAATTTAGTTGTATTGGCAATGATTCATATGAAATAAACACTGTTGATGAAAACGGAAATCCTATTGAAGGTACACTTGTAAATAATTATGTTTTTGATACTAGTGTACACACATTTCCTGAAAATACAAATTTAACTGACAGTTCTATATATAAAAATTTTATATATGGATTATCAACTCCAACAGAATTTATTCGTCTAAACAGTGGATTACACGATGCTCCAGAAATAGATAAGTATATTCTTAAGCCATATAAAAATATATTGTCTGAAGAAGTTAGAAAAACTGAAATAGGAAATTTCAAAAGTTATCTTATTTTTACTCTTCATAATTTACTAGAAATTGGTGATCATATACGTGTTATTGATATAAAGAATAATACTATATATGAAATTGTAACAACTAATACTTATGACTATCATGATGGAAATGGAATAAGTGATGTTACTACTTGTTATTCAAGAACTAATTCTTCATTCTATACTATAAAATATATAAGTATAGTAATTTCTAGTAGAAAAGAAACAGAAGCTTTGGTAAACAAAGAAGGAACAGAAAATCCTACATTAGAATATTTGATAGAGTCACAAGCAACTCAGTTATTTAATGCCTTTAAGAAATTCAATGTTCCTGAAATATTCTCATCTTATAAACAGGAAGGAGCTACAATATCTCTTCTTGGAAACGTAGATACTCTTATATTTGAGAGAATATGTTCTCCTTCAGGATTTACAGAAGAACAGAAAATATATCTTGAAGAAGATGACTCCGAAAACAATACAATTGAATTTTTCAATAATGTTTATCCAGAAAAGCTTATTCTTGATGTAGAAGATATATCATGGAAATATTCTAAATATGTTTATTTGTATCCTCTTCACTTTGAAGTTGTAGGTAATAGAATGGCGCATGCATGCGCTTTCGTAAAATTGTCATCATTTAATGACAAGTATTTGTACTCATTAACTATTCCATCTTCTGATGTATTTGATTATAAAACAACTATATATTCAGCATTTGATAGTGAAGGAAATATAATTAATAAGAAATATGAGAATATTAAAATTACTTCATTTACAGTAGATGAAAATGTAATATCTCAAACAACAACTGAAGTAAAATATATTCCTTCATTTGTTGATAGCAATAAAGTAATTTTGAATATTTCAAATCCTTATTTAAGAAACAATGTATTTAGTTTATATAACTCTTATCCGTTAAATAGTGGAATATGTTCAATATTTAATATAAAGGACTTTGATTTTTCTGTATTAGATGCAGAATCTTATATATCAATTGCTAATATTGAATCATCTATTGGAAATCCTGGTGAGTTCAACAATACTAGTATATTCAATACAAGCGAATATGAAACTGAAGAAGATATATTAAATTATAAAGAAGAAGTAGATTCAAATGGATTTACTACATATTATCATACTGAAGGATACAATTTTAAGATATATCAGGGACAGTTAAAAAAGAAAGATAATTCAACAGATTCTAAAATATATTATATTTTCTTAGATGAAAATGAAGATAAAAATACACTAAAATATGATATTGCAGATTTAGTTCTTCATCAACCTAAACTTGTTAATGATGATAATATTGATATTGTAGATTATTCTATTCCTACTGCAGATTATGTTTTTAGTTATAAAATACTTAACAGCCCGATAATTATTAATTTCTTAAATAGGTTTATTAATCTTGAAGAAGATTCTTCTTACGGACCAGATTCATCAAGAATAGGAGTAATTGGAGATGGAGATCAACCTAGTTCATATGACCTTACTACTGAAATAACATATTACTTAAAGGGAGATGCTTATGCAGAGCACACTCCTGTTACAACTTCTATACAAGAATTTATTTACAATTGGAATTCTGTAGATAAGCATAGAACAGCAAAAGGAATATTAGAAATTGAACACCTTACATTTTTACAAGATTTTGTTTATGGAATCGGAGGATGGGTAGCATCTGGTATAGTCACAGGATCTCCTGGTTTCAAAACAAGTGTAGGATATTCACAAAAACCAATAAGAAATACTTCTGAAGAAAATGTAAAAGATTATATTGATAAATATCGTTCTTTCTATACTATTGAAAAAGAACCAGTAAACTTATCTGATAAAAATAATGTAAGTAAATATTTCAACAATCTTTTTGAGAATAATCATACTAAGAGTGATATATCTTTTGTGTCTCCTTATGTTTGTAAATGGAAAGGTATAGGTACTGATGCAAGAGGAGAAAGTTTACGTGTAATGCATGACTTCTTGTATATTAATGAAGATACAGGATATATGAACTCTATGTTGGTAGATTCATCTTCTTATTTTGTTTCTGGGTCAAATACATATTCTAGTTATTTGGGATATTTGTATTATAAAAACACAGGCAATTCTGATGAAGACACTAGTTCTGACAATGATTATCTAAAATATAACAAATACATAGGGACTTCATTAAATAACTTGGCTTTACCTACTTCTCCAACATCTGATATAATTGGAGTAACTGAAAAGGAATATATTTTAGATGGCAATGGAACACTAGAAGATATTCTTTATAACAGTACTAATAGCAATAATAGATTTTCTGTAGCTTACAATGCAGGAGAAGATACTCTTGAATTTATATCATCTGGAGTAAAGTTTAGAATTAAAACAAATAATAGTGATGCAATTAATCTTAGTAGTTACAATGGTTATTCTGCTATATTTGTTAGCTTACCTGATGTTAACAAAGATTATGCTCGTCAGACTGAACTTATAATAGATGAAACCCGCAAAGAAATAATGTTAGTATGGTATCAATCTACTAATACATTTAAGTTTGGAGTTAAATATGAACCTATACCAAATAATTATGATTTGTTTGGAGCAATCTTTAACAGATACATGTACAGAGTATATCATGAAGATGATATTATAAATGCACAATGCTCATTCAACGGTTCTTATCGTACATTGATAGTAGCAGATGATACAGACTATGGAAATAAAATAGGATATACATATACAACAGATGAAGGAGAAGAAAAAACATTGAGAGGAATAAGGTTATGTAAAGCTTATGGCGCAATGTGGATAGGTTCAGTAGTTACAGATAATTCTAAATATAGTAAATATAACAGAGTTGCTTTAACTGGAATTCTACATCCTGCTTATCCGGAAAGAGAATATCCATCAGATTATACATATTCATATTATATGAAGAAAAATAATCTAACTTTGGTAGAACCTTATTTCTGGCACAATTATGATGCTGTTATGGCATCTAATGGAGATATTGATATGTATGCTTATAATTACAGTCCTAGTATAGAATCATTTATATCTACAGATGATCCTGCTGCTATTCCTAATACTGTTGGAACATTCAGCGACTTGAAGAAAGCAGTATCATCTTGTGCAATTTACATAAAAACAACTGAAGGAAAAAAGGATTATACAACATACAACAATCTTTTGAACATCAATGTTATAGAACCTATAGTTTATTATAAGCACGAAGGTCTTGGAAAAACAGGAACTCGTATTGATAAAAAGAAAGAAATAGCTTTAGGCTATGTACATCCTTCATATATTGAACCAGTTACTAAAGATATCTTTAATTTCAAGTATAGTAATTTAATAAATGCAGATGAAATAGAAAATGTGGTAACCATAGAGTCAATTTTTGAAAAATCTTTTGATGGAGCAAACATTGTATTAAATAAAGTTAATACAGTTGACCAAATATGGTTTAATAAGTACACGGAAGAATTCAATTACTGTATTAAGCAAGCAGAGAATACAGAGTCTGATACTATATACAAGACAAAGACATCATTAGATGTTAAACATAATGTAAGTGTGATGTCAGATTCTTGGAATTCAAAACTATATAGAAATTATTTTGTCGTTACAGATGAAGAAACCGGACAAGATATTGAACACTTTGAATATGTTCCAGGTTATAAGACAGGATATGAACTTAAAACATTTATCCATAGTAGAGGAATAAATCTCAATGGTTCAGATGGTAATACCGTAGAAATAACTTCTTGGAAAAATACAGAGCTTTCTCAAAAGAACAAATATATTAAACTTGATATTACTGATAGTTTAGTTTACAATATATTGTTTAGAGATTCATTTAAGAAATACTGGAATTATCTAAGTTTAACTGATAATACATACAAGATTAACTATATTAAAAATACCATATTGCCGTTAATCAATATAAATAATAAAACTAAATTTGTTCTTTATAAGAGTGATAAGTTATTGAAACTCTTGAAATTTAATAGTGAATTAAATGAAAATGATTGCACTGAAATTTCAAATTATAAGAATGAATTGAAATATGAAAACGGTAAATACTATATGTATGTATATCCAGAAGATATATCAGTATATTATGCAAAAATGATAATTGATTTATAATGGCTATAGTATTCAAATATAAAAATGCTACAAGTTTGTCATATGCTCCAGGATTTACTAATGCTGGAGTTGACGGTGATGAAGGAATGCAAGGAGTGTCAGGAAATACTGTTTACTTTGTAGATTATGATTTAGATAATTCTTATAGTATTCAACTTGCTCTTCAGAGAATTGAAAATAACCAATTGCTTTCTAGTACATCAAATAAAAATATAAGTGACAGACCTTATAAAGAAAATGACCTTTTAATGTCCAAGAGTGGAAATATTTATCAAATTGTATTAGCAAATCAAACATCTGCACAGAATTATAAATTTGATATTAAACCTCTCGGGTCATTACATGATGCTAAAGCTTCTTTAAGTATTTCAAAAGTAATTATCTATAATATAACTAATAAAAGTATTACATCATTGGATGAAGATAATAATTCTCACATTGAGACATATGATACTGTATCTTATTCTCCTGCTTTCACAAATAGAACAAGCAAATTAATATTTGACAATGTTACAAAAGAAGACAAAAAATTATATGGAGGATGGTTTAAAATATTTTTAGTAGTAGAAATAGGAATTGCAACTGATGATACTATAGAAAAATATTTTACCTTGACAAGAGAACTATTAAATGATTATTCATTTGATTTATCTATTTTACTAAATTGTAAAAAAAGTTTACAACAAAATTCTATTCCTGTTGAAATGGGAACAGGCATAAATGCTCTTTTAGACCCATCTCCTAAAGAATTATATCAGCGTTTTGATATGTATAAAAAATTGGAATTTACCAATTTAATGGTTGTTCCAAAAACATATGATGATACTTTTAGTACTTTAGTAGATAGAGAAATGTATTTTGCCAATACTTATCATATTAAACCAACCTTTTCAAATAGATTATTAAATAGTTTTTATCTATCTGATTTTGCAATGGACAAAATGCATCCTGCCGGAAACAATATTAGATGTACATTGGAAAAAGATAGGTGGATATGGTATAAAACAGGCATCGACTCTTCAGATACATTTAATCTTTATATAAATCCTAAGGGTGATGCATATGTGTATCCTTATTTAGAAGAAAATGCTACTCCATCAAGTGAAGAAACTAAATATTCTAAATGTGAAATGACAGATATAAAATATTTTTATAATATGGTTGGAACAAAAAGAGCTGTTCCTTCTGATATTTCTACAAATATTTTTCCAAAATATGCAATTGGAAGGTCATTAACAGAACACACAGAAGCTGAAGCACAAGATATATTAAATGACTTGGATGCAAAAAATACAAATCTCATACAAAGGTCACAACGATATATTGGAAAATCTAATGTTCTTGCAAAAAATCCAAGGGCAGGAGATAGTGCATATTTTTCTTCAATGCCAGGAGAATTAGTAGCAGATGAAATTGCTAAATATCTTAGAAATACTTCAAACAATAAGTATATTCTAACTATTAAAAATAAGAAAACAAAAGAAATATCAACAGCAGAAATACCTGTTGAATTTTATGATGCGTAACAATGAAAGACTATTTTGCATATAACGGTGAAAATGTGATTCCTACATATATGCCTGGTGTTCCATCATATGGACAAGAAGGATCTAGAGGAAATACTGGAGACAGAGGCTCATCAGTATATTATACATCATATACCTTTCCTGAAGATATTGTAAAATGTAATACAAAAATACAAGAAAAGAAGTCTTTATCTAATAATATAGATGAAGATAATTACAATGAATATATGGAAGGAGATCTTGTAATTGATTCTCTTGGAAATATTTATAAAATAAAATTAATTGATGGAGAACTAGCTATATCATATGATATGGATGTTCATGACTCAACTAATATAGGTGGAGAAATATTTAAAGATTTTCGTTGTAAAGTAATTACTTCTTTATCACCAACAGGTCAAAGGTCATCACATAAAGAAATAGATAGAGATTATAATCTATTGGCTAAATATTCTTCTCCTATGTTATATCATTCAGAAGTTTTTAAACATACTGTGTATGGTAATTGGATTTCATTTTCAATTAAAAAGATTGTAGAATCTGATGATATATTTTCTTATAAATTTAATTTAGTTTTGCCAAACGGTGAGGTATTATCTACATTGACATACAACAATGAGGCAGAGATATTTATAGAAAATAGGTATTTATATGGATGTTTTGGATGTGCAGATTTCTTTATTGATAGTGATGACCTGGTAAAATTTTTAGGACCAGATGTTGCATATAGAATAAAGAATAATTCAGTAGACAATTTAATTGATTACAGGTTCTTTTTAATGAATAATGAAAGTAGTGTATATACATCAATATTAATTTCTTGTTATATTTACAAGTATTGCACTGCATTTGTAGAAATTTATAATTCAAACACAGGTAAAGTATATAGATATGACTTGAATGAATTTTCTTTAAGTATTGATGGAGAAGAACAAGATGAGAATAATTATAATTATGTAGAACCATATACTTCTATGATATCATGGGATTATATTAAAGAAAAGGATTATAATAATTCTATACCTGCACCAAAAGTAGAAGAAACTGAAAATGAAATAACATATTATAGAACATTCAAAAATTATGTAGTATTTCCTAGTATTGATATAGAAGAAATAAAACGTTCTAAGAAATCTGATGAAAGTGTGAATAATTCAGAAAATACAGAAGAACCCGAAGAAACAAGAATTGAATTGACTTCAGCATCATATACATTTTTGCAAAATTTCTTTTTTATTGACAAAAGAGGATTATCTCTTC
>JAEEGL011736932.1_pt1 | contig 40376 bp, 33 predicted proteins | sample 9134231 | NCBI WGS metagenome assembly JAEEGL01 (sample SAMN16246548, study PRJNA631951) | gut metagenome | biome: gut microbiome; feature: rumen; material: fiber-attached | host: Bos | place: Iran: Karaj | collected 2018-10
CACACGCAGGCAGACGAAGAACGTGCTGGCGACGGAGATAGCCGCGACGCTCTCATTCTCTGCCATACAGAACAACGACAAGATAGGCGTCATATTCTTCTCGGACAGGATAGAGAAATACATTCCCCCCAAGAAGGGCAGGAAGCATATCCTTTATATTATACGCGAGATGCTGACCTTTGACAGTGAGGAGCATAATGCTCAGGCTGACCGCCATAAAGGAACGGATGTGGGAGTGGCACTGGAATATCTTGGTCGCATGCAGAAGCGCCGCTGCACGGCATTCGTCATCAGCGACTTCTATGACCGCAAGGATTTCGAGAAGCCTCTGCAGATATGCAACTCCAAGCACGACATCATGGGAATACAGCTCTACGACCCGCTGCTCAAGAGCCTGCCCGATGTGGGCATTCTGCGCATACACGATGCAGAGACGGGCTATGAGCAGTATATAGATACTTCGAGCAAGGCCCTGCGCAAGGCACACAGCCAATACTGGCAGGAACGCAAGGAGACACTACGCAATACCTTTCAGAAGAACAGCGTCGATTACGTCTCGATAGCCACCGACGAAGACTACGTAAAGCACCTGCAACTGATGTTTGCAAGACGATGATAATTCATAATGCATAATTCATAATGCATAATGCATAATTCATAATTGAACATTGAATATTAAAAATTATATCATAATTATCCTCATGATGCTTGGTGTGGGTGGTGCCCATGCCCAGGGCGTAGAGGCACGCATTGACTCGGTGCAGATGATGATTGGCGAACAGACTACGCTGCACATCACGGCTACCGTGAAGGAGGGACAGCGTGTGCAGTTTCCCAATCCGTCGAAGCTGAATGCACGCCCTGCCTCGCTTGAGGTTGTTGGACAGCCACGCATAGATACCGTAGAATCATCGAACGGATACCTGGAGGTGACACAGCATCTCACGCTAACGGCATGGGACGACTCCCTGTACTACATACCTGCACAGAAGGTCAGGATAGGAAACAAGGAATTCTCAACAAAATCGCTGGCACTGAAGGTGCTGACGGTGGAGGTGGATACCGTGCATACCAATCAGTTCTACGGTCCGAATGACGTGCAGGACAATCCCTTCTCATGGTCGGAATGGAGCAGCCTCTTCTGGTTTGCTTGCCTGACGGCACTGCTGTATGTGGCATGCTGGCTGGCATACCTGCGACTGAAGAGCAAGAAGCCAATATCCTTCAAGGTGCGCATACGTAAGATTGTGCCTCCGCATCAGAAGGCCCTCAACATAATAGAGAAGGTGCGCAGCGAGAAACCCGATATGGCAGACTCCATAGGGCAGAAGATGTACTACACCCAACTGACCGACGCCCTGCGCCAATATATGGAAGAGCGTTTCGGCTTCAACGCTATGGAGATGACCAGTGCAGAGATTGTTGCGGAACTGCGTAACTACGGAGACACGGAGTTGCAGGAACTGACATCGCTCTTTGAGACTGCCGACCTCGTGAAATTCGCAAAATACACAGCAGGGGTAAGTGAGAATGACAAGAACCTTCTCTCTGCCGTTGCTTTCATTAACGATACAAAACAAGAAAATGTGCCGATGGAGGAGCGCATAGAGCCGACCATCTCGGAAAAGGAGAAGCAAACGATGAGAATGCGTATCTCCCTGAAGTGGGCTATCGTCATCATGGTGACGGTTATGACCGCTCTCCTTGCATACCTCTGCTGGCAACTATATGACCTGCGTTTCTAAATGACATTCACACAACCCATATACTTCCTCCTGCTTCTGCTGCTCATACCATACATTCTGTGGTATGTGCTGTGGCGCAACCGTGGGAGGAGAAAGATGGAGGTGGCCGTTACCTTCAGCGACACTTTTGCCTACAAGAAGGCTCCAGTGGGCTGGCGTGTGCGCCTGATTCATCTACCCATGATACTGCGCTGCTTCGCTTTTGCCCTCATCGTGATGGCAATGGCACGCCCTCAGACTCATAGCGCATGGGACGAGAGAAGTGTTGAGGGCATTGACATCATGCTTGCAATGGATGTATCCACCTCAATGTTGGCAGAAGACCTGCGTCCTAACCGTATAGAGGCAGCAAAGAATGTGGCAGCAGAATTTATCGCTGACCGCACAGATGACAATATCGGTCTTACCATCTTTGCCGGTGAAGCCTTCACACAGTGTCCTATGACCACCGACCATGCTTCGCTGCTGAACCTGCTGAAGAACGTTCGTACCGACATTGCTGCCGACGGACTCATCTCGGACGGTACTGCAATAGGCATGGGACTGGCAAATGCCATATCGCGCCTGAAGGACTCAAAGGCCAAGAGCCGCGTGGTGATACTGCTTACGGACGGCTCGAACAATATGGGTGATATATCGCCGATGACAGCCGCACAGATAGCTAAGAGCATGGGAGTGCGCGTGTATACCATCGGAGTGGGAACAAACAAGGTGGCACGCTATCCGCTGCCGGTTGCAGGGGGAATACAGTATGTCAACATACCGGTGGAGATAGACACGAAGACACTGAAGAGCATTGCTGCTACGAGCGACGGTAACTACTACCGCGCTACGAACAACAAGGAGCTGCGCCAGATATACCGTGACATTGACAAACTGGAGAAGTCGCGCCTGCAAGTGAAGAAGTTCTCAAAGCGCTACGAGGCTTTCCAGCCATTCGTGCTTGCAGCTCTGGCGATGCTGTTGCTCGAGATATTATTCAGATATACAATACTGCGTAGGAACTGATGAGATTTGAATCTGCTACATATTTATATTTGTTGAGCATCATACCGATATTTGTATTGGTGATGATTTGGGCTGAATGGCATCGTAAGCGTATGCTGCGCCGCCTGGGCGACAAGAGCCTCGTGCGTGCCCTCATGCCAGACTCTTCAGCCAAGCGCCGATGGATAAAGTTCATATTCCTCATGCTGGCTTTCGCGCTGGCGGTATTCATGCTGGCACGCCCACAGATGGGAACCAAGGTGTCGCACGAGAAACGCAACGGCATAGAGGCGATAATATGTCTTGATATTTCCAACTCCATGCTGGCGGAGGATGTGACGCCAAACCGTCTTATGAAGAGCAAGATGCTCATTGAGAATATGGTGGACCATTTCTCTAAGGACAAGGTGGGACTGATAGTCTTTGCTGGTGATGCCTTCGTGCAGTTGCCTATTACGAGCGACTATGTGTCGGCAAAGATGTTTATGAACAGTGTCTCCCCAGCACTCATACAGACTCAGGGAACGGACATTGCCGAGGCCATACGCCTTGCTACGAAGAGCTTTACGCAGCAGAAAAATATTGGCAAGGCCATTATAGTAATCACCGACGGCGAAGACCATGAGGGCGGCGCCATAGAGGCAGCGGAAGAGGCTAAGGCGCAAGGATACAAGGTCTTTGTGCTGGGCATAGGTAATACAACAGGTGCTCCAATACCACAAAAGGGTGGGGGATACATGACAGACAATACGGGCAACACCGTAATGACAGCCCTCAACGAGCAGATGTGTCGCGACATAGCTTCTGCCAGTGGCGGAGTATATATCCACGTCGATAATACCACAACGGCACAGGAACGCCTGAACGACGAGATAGCAAAACTCCAGAAGGGCGAGATGCAGAGCGTCGTCTATGATGAATATGACGAGCAGTATCAGTGGTTTGGAGTTCTTGTCATCATAATACTGATTATTGAGGTACTTATCAGCGAGGCACGGAGTCCGTACTTCCGCAATGTGAAGTTGTTTAAAAAGAAATAAATGATATACAGGCTAATCATATTCATCCTCCTGGCAGTTTCAGTCAGCCTTGATGCCTGCGCTCAGAGCTCACGCTCCCATATACGCTCTGGAAACAGATTGATGCGGGGCGCGGCAGAAGGTGCTGCGGCAAAGGCAGAACTGAAATACCGTAAGGCAACAGCGGCTGATGCCAAGAATCCACAGGCTATGTACAACCTAGGATGTGCGCTCTTGGCACAGAACAAGGATTCTATGGCGTACGAGATGTTTGAGAAATCCACCAAGATAGAGACGAGCAAGCAGCGTAAGGCGATGGCCTACCACAATATGGGTGTCATTATGCAGAGACAGCAGCAATACGGACCGGCAATGGAGCAGTATATGCAGTCGCTTCGTCTGCGTCCTCATGATAATCAGACTCGCTACAACTATGTGCTCTGTAAGAAACTGAAGAAAGATCAGGATAATAACCAGAACGGTGGCGGCGGGAATAACGACCAGAATAAAAATCAGGATAAGGATAAGGACAAAAACAAGGATAAGGACAAAGATAAAAACAAGGATCAGAATAAAGACCAGAACAAGGATGACTCCCAGAATAACCAGAATCAGGAGCCTCCAAAGGATGGTCAGATGAGCAAGGAAAATGCGGAACAGCTTCTGAATGCTGCCGTACAGGAAGAAAAAGCTACCCAGCAGCGCCTGCAGAAGGCAATGTCGCAGCCTCGCCGTCGTAACATAGAAAAGAATTGGTAATGCAAAAGCATTTTTTTATAATACTTACCGCTATACTCTCGATGCTCGTCATGAGTGTCGGGGCACAGAATATCAGAGTAGAGGGACCTACTGCTGTCTATACTGGTGAGCAGTTCCAGTTGCGCTATGTCGTAAACACTACAGACGTAAAGGGTTTTCGCATGGGCAATGTCCCTGATGCCTTCGAAGTGCTCATGGGACCTTCTACTTCTACCCAGCAGAGTTTCTCGATGGTGAACGGCAAGACGTCACATTCTTCGTCGGTAACATATACCTACATTCTTATGGCAAAGAAAACCGGCACATTCGTAATACCGTCAGCCCATGCACAGGTGGCAGGTTCAAATGTGTCGTCACAGGCCATAAAGATTAACGTCACAAACAATCCCCGCCCTAACCCCAATGCGCAGGGACAGCCGCAACAGCAGCAGAGAAGTCCAGCACGCGTGAACCGCGCTGGAACGAGGATTACGGGTAACGACCTCTTTATACGTGCTTCGGCAAATAAATCGCGTGTCTATGAGCAGGAGCCAATACTCCTGACATACAAGGTTTATACTCAGGTGGAACTGACACAACTGCAGGGAAAGATGCCTGACCTCAACGGTTTCCATACGCAGGAGATACCTCTGCCACAGCAGAAGCGCTTCCACGTGGAGAATGTCAACGGAAAACCGTACAATTGTGTCACATGGAGTCAGTATGTGATGTTCCCGCAGATGTCAGGAAAGTTGGAGATTCCGTCTATCACATTCAAGGGCATCGTATTGCAGGAAGACCCGAATGTCGATCCATTCGAGGCTTTCTTCAACGGCGGCTCGGGATATGTGGAGGTGAGCAAGGACATCGTTGCGCCAAGCATCAGCATAAAGGTTGACCCGCTGCCACAGAAGCCTGCCGGCTTCTCAGGGGGCGTAGGAAAATTCTCCGTTGAGGCATCTCTCGACAAGGAACAGGTTGGTGCTGGCGACCCTGTCACGCTTCACTTCGTTGTAAAGGGTTCTGGAAACATGAAACTTATCAAGGAACCGACACTCGACCTTCCAAAGGTCTTCGAGAAGTATGATGCGAAGGTTATTGACAAGACATCGCTGACAACCGACGGTGTGACGGGAAGTATGGTATATGACATACTCCTCGTGCCAAGGACGGAAGGCAGTTACACCATTCCTGCTATTAATTTCGTATATTTCGATACGCAGTCATCATCCTACAAGACATTGACGACCTCACCTCTGTCCCTTACCGTCACCAAGGGCAAAGGCGGTGGTGGCGCTGCTGACTACTCGCAGAGGAACGACAAGGACATACACGACTTCATGGTGGGCGGTAATGAAACAGAGAATCCAGAGAAGACATTCTTCGGAAGTACGGGATACCTCGTGCTCAACGGTGCAGTGCTGGCAATATTCATAATCCTGCTAATCATTTTCAGACACCGTGCTATGGAACTGGCAGATGTAACGGCTTATCGTGGCAAGAAGGCCAACAAGGTTGCTACCAAGCGCCTGAAGAAGGCAAAGAAACTGCTCAAGATTGGCAAGGCGAATGATTTCTATGACGAGGTGCTGCGCGCGCTGTGGGGATATGTCGGCGACAAACTTGCTATGCCTGTGGAGCAGCTGTCAAGGCAGAATATATCAGAAAAACTATCTCAGCGTGGTGTCAGCGAAGAGACAATAGCTAAATTCATCGAGGCCCTCGACGAGTGCGAGTTTGCACGCTATGCTCCTGGCGACCCTGCAGTGGCTATGGAAAATACTTATAACAAGGCCGTTGAGGCTATTGAAAACATAGAGGAAAGCAAGAAGAAATGAAGAAGATAATAGCATTACTCCTGTTCTTTACAGCCATTACGTGCTTTGGTGCCGCTCCTAAAAGGAACGAACTTCCGGGGTATTCCCCACAGTCGCTCTTCCAGCGCGGCAATGCCTACTATAAGCAGTGTGACTATGCCAATGCTATGATAAGCTACAAGAGGGCACAGAAGATGGCACCGCTGAACAAGGATATAGCTCACAACATAGAGATAACACGTACAAAGACCATCGACAAGATGCCGCCGGAGAGCAACATCTTTTTCGTGGAGTGGTACAAAGGCCTTGTTATGGCTAACACCATCGACGACTGGGCCATGCTTTCTGTCGTGTCGCTGATACTGGCGCTGTTGCTGTTCCTGGCTTATTTGTTTGTCAGCAGTATGGCAATAAGAAAGGTGTCATTTTATCTTTGTTGTATGCTATTCCTCTCTTTCTGCTTCTCTGTGCTCTTTGCATGGAACAGGAAATATATCCTTAACTCTCATGATACGGCAGTGGTGACAGTTCCTTCTGTCCAGATCAAAAATCTCCCTACGGCCAAGTCGCCGGAGACGGCTGTCATACACGAGGGCACATGTATCCGTATTACCGACAAGGATATGAAGGGATGGTATGGAATACGTCTCTCTGATGGCCGCGAAGGCTGGATACATGCATCTGCCGTTGAACTGATTTAACCGTTAACTTTTAACCGTTAACCCTTAACCCTTAACCTTTAACCGTTAACCCTAAACCCTTAACCTTTTTACCCCTTGAACTCCTTAAACTTTTTTGACCGCTTTGGTATCATGCTCTTCTGGGGCAGTGATAGTGAATTCATAGATCGTGTTGCGCTGTGCCTCACCGATCCGTTGTTGTGGGTACCTCTCTTTGTAGCACTCTTATATCTGGTTCTTCACAACCATCCCAACAGTCGTGAGCGACTGATATGTATCGGTGCCGTCTGCGTGTGTCTCGCATTGTCGGCAGGAGTCTGCAATCTCATCGTAAAGCCTCTTGTATGCCGAATAAGACCGTGTAATGTGGAAGAGTTGCGCCTCATGTTCCATATACCCGGTGGATATGGCGAGAAGAACTATAGCTTCTTCTCATCTCATGCGGCAAATTATATGGGTCTTACCACCTTCTTCTTCCTGCTTGTACGAAAAAAGATCATGACAGTTGCCATGATCCTTCTTACTCTTGTAAATATCTGGACGCGCCTTTATCTAGGGCAGCACTATCTCTCCGACATCTGCGTCGGCCTCCTTTGGGGCGTTGTGTCTGGAACCCTCGCGTGGCAGGTGTATAAGAAATACTCCCAAGGCCGCCCCGATTTCTCCAACGCTGACCCTCTTCTCGTTGCTTCCGTCTTTTTCGCAACGTTAATACTGACGTTGCTTTATTGTATCTGACCTCTTACTTCACTTGCTTTGCCCAAGGGACACGCTTTGAAGTGTTGGCACCTGGGCCGTAATTGTTGTTTTCGAAATAGCGAGCTGTTTTCTCGTTATCAGGATTGCGCCAGTTGTTCCAACCTTCGGGGCGTATATGCGACCCCATCTCGCAATGCTTGAAAAGGGTGTAGGCATAGGGCCGCCATGGACGTCCGAGGTAGCATTTCGTTACTCCTGGAGCGGCTGTCAGACGGCAGTTGGTAAAAACATAGCCCACCTCAACATCCTTTGGCGTGGCGGCAGCGGTGATGTAGGAATCCTTTTTGCACATGATAGTGCAGTTATCAAAATATGCCGTAGCAGGACCGAAAATGAAGTCGGTAGTGCCCTCAATGTAACAGTCGTTGAAATATTGTGTAGCCTTGCCCGGACCGGTGTATATGGTGTCCTGGTTGCCTAGGAAGCGGCAGTTGATGTAATACTGTCCGTCGCCGTCGGCAAAGAGTGCCACAGCCTGCCCCAGTTGCGCGGCATTATTCTCAATGGTAAGGTTTCGGAGAGTTATCTGCTGCCCGCAGACCTTCAGGGTATAAGTACGGAATGTGCCCATGTTGTTGATGTTTGCATGGTCATCGTAAGTGATGATGGTATTGTCGCGGTCTTCGCCAATCAACTCTACGTTAGTGAGGGTGGAAGGAATCTCCAGCTTTTCCTTGTATATGCCTTTCTTTATGTATATCACCCGCTTGAAGTCCATCAGAGCGCGGCATTTTTCTATTGCCTCGGCAACATTGCGGAAGTCGCCTGTGCCGTCTCGTGCCACAACGAGAGTGTCATTCTGTGATGCCATCATGTCGGTGGCAGCATGAACGAAAACGATAACGAAAACGAAAATTTTAGCGATGTTCTTTTTCATTTCTTTTTACTGTTTTGTTGTTTCTTAACCTTCTTCATACCATCGATGCTGAGCAGGTTTTTAATAATGTTATCGAGGATGGTATTGTCGTGTGCCTTGAAGACTACCTCACATGAGAATATACCGTCGTCAGTAAGGATGTTGAGGCTGTGGATGTTGATGTCGAACTGCTCGGTCAGCATTGTGGCAACATCTTTCAGCATACCCTTGCGGTCGATGCCTTTCAGGGCGAGGGTATAGATGATGTCACGTTCTGTTATGACCTCTTTCGGTTTAGACTTCATAAACGGCACATACCTGCGCCAGCCTTTCTTGCGGAGTTTGTCATCGGCATTCTTGGGGCCGTAGAGTATACAGTTCAGGTCGCGCTGGTCGAGGGTGATGTCTCCGTTAGCAATCTCCATGAACATGCGTTCGTTCGTCTCGCTCTGGTGACTCTCACGCAGACGGTCGAGAGCCAGGGATGTGATAGACATGCCATTTTGCTCCAACCATGCCTTCAGTATCTCTTCTCCGGCACGGGCCTGTTCGCGTTCGCTCTTGCGAAGCAGAGCCTGAATCTTGTTGCGAGCCTTTGCTGTGGTGACGTAGTTGAGCCATTCTGGATGCACATGCTGCGATGATGATGTGATGATTTCCACCTGGTCACCGCCCTTCAGGGGTTGAGACAGCGGCACAAGACGGTGGTTTACCTTCGCTCCGATGCAGTGGGTACCCAAGAATGTGTGAATCTGGAATGCAAAGTCAAGTGCCGTGCAGTTGGCTGGCATTGTGATGATGTCACCCTTAGGAGTAAACACAAATATCTCTGATGCAAAAAGATTGAGCTTGATGGCATCGAGGAAGTCCATCGCGTCAGGCTGCGGGTCGTCGAGAATTTCCTTGATGGTCTGCAGCCATCCGTTAAGTTCATCCTCTGTTACACGCTGTGTATTCATCGGGTCGCCGTCATCCTTATATTTCCAGTGAGCGGCAAAACCCTGTTCTGCGATGTCGTCCATGTGGGACGAGCGTATCTGTACCTCTATCCACTGACCCTGCTTACTCATCAGCGTCACATGGAGGGCCTGATAACCGTTGGCCTTAGGGTGCGACAGCCAGTCGCGCAGACGTTCAGGATGAGACTTGTACATGCGGCTGACGGCAACATATATGCGGAAGCAGTCATTGAGTTCATCTTCGCGGGACTTGGGCTCATAGATGATGCGGACGGCAAGAATGTCGTATATCTCATCAAAGGAAACATTCTTTTTTTGCATCTTGTTCCAGATGGAGAACGGACTCTTGACACGGGCCTTGATTTTGTATTTGATGCCCATCTTGTCGAGCTCCTTGCGGATGGGAGCCGTAAACTCCTCGAAGAGTGTCTCGCGCTTTGCATTGGTATGTTCGAGGTTTTTCTCTATTTCGGCATATTCCTTCGGATACTCATAATGAAAGGCAAGGTCTTCAAGTTCGGACTTTATGGCGTTAAGTCCCAGCCTGTTGGCAAGGGGCGCATAGAGATACAGCGTCTCGCCGGCAATCTTGTGGCGCTTGGGTTCCTCTACGCGGTCAAGATGGCGCATATTGTCAAGGCGGTCGCATATCTTCAGCAGAATTACGCGGATGTCCTCGCTCATGGTGAGGAGAAGCTTCTTGAGGTTTTCTGCCTGAGCCTCTGCCTGTGCACCGAAAATACCTCCGGAAATCTTCGTTAGACCATCAACAATCTGTGCAATCTTCGGACCGAAGATATTCTCGATGTCATCAATGGTGTAGTCGGTATCGTCCAGGGAATCGTGCAGCAGTGCAGCACATATACTCGTAGAGCCAAGCCCCATCTCCTGCGATGCGATGATGGCAACAGAGAGGGGGTGTATCATGTGGTCCTCGCTTACTGGAGTTTTGGAACCTTCGTGGGCATGGAGAGCAAAGTTGTATGCTTTCTGTATTATGTCCACTTTCTTGCGATGGGCAGAATCAAGGTATCCTTTTATCAGAGATTCGTATAGTTCTTCTGCAGTTTGCATTGTGTTTAGGTTAGGATATGATATAAAGAGTTATGAATTAATCGATTATGAATTATCTGCGCCTTCTGCGTGAAGATTTAGCGCTTTTACGTGTAGCACTCTTGCGTCCGGCTTTATGTGTAGAACTTCTTTTTGAACTAACTCGTGCTGAGCGGGTACTTCTGGAATAAGATCTCGCCTCAACCTGATCCCTTTTCATGAGATTAGAGACATCGTAAGCCCATATTGAGTCCTCGTTGGCAATGAAGCGTTTTACATATTCTGTCGGCATGCGGAGGTCAGTTGGCTCCGTATAGCCCGTCACGATGTCATGACGATACTGCGGGTTGAAAGCACGCAGTTCCTCGATAGGTATGCCGATAACTTCAGATATCTGCTTGAAGTGAAGATTCTTTGTAATGATGATGGTGTCGGCCTGTGCCGGCAGGGTTGTCTTCATCGGGCAGATATAGTAGTCGCGGTAGTATGTCATGATATAATTGGCAGCAATGAATGCCGGCACATATCCGCGTGTCTCTGTCGGCAGATAAGGATATATCTCCCAATAGTCGTGTGACCCGCCTGCTCTTGTTATAGCTTTTTGTATGTTGCCAGGTCCTGCGTTGTAGGCAGCAATGGCAAGATGCCAGTCTCCGAATATCTGGAAAAGGTCGTAAAGATAGTGAGCTGCGGCATAGGATGACTTTGTAGGATCTCGCCGCTCATCCACGAGGCTGTTCACGCGAAGGCCGTAACGCTGTCCCGTTGCTACCATAAACTGCCACAGACCTCCAGCTCCGGCATGGCTCACAGCATTAGGATTGAGAGCTGATTCGATAACTGGCAGATATCTCAGTTCCAACGGCAGACCGTAAGTCTCAAGAGCCTCTTCGAAAATCTGCATGTAAAGATTCTGTGCACCCAGCATGAGGCTCACATGACGACGCAGTTTCTGTGAATAGCGGTCTATGTAGTTCTGAACGACTTCGTTCCATGGCATCTCAATGAGTGTAGGCATCTTCCGCAGACGTTCTATTGTCTCTTCCTTGGTGAATTGCGGCCCCTCACTCATCTGTACACAGTCGGAATCGACGAAAAGGTAATGCTGGGCGTTATAGTCGCGAAGCAGATCCTCCATCTCCTGATTCATGCTCTCAGGAATTTCGTCCTCGTCAAAGACATATTCCAGCGCATTGAGGTTGCTTTGCCTTGCCTGTAGTGTGTCAGAGGGGTCTCCTGGGCTGTATTGTGCAAAAACAGGACAGGATATAATTATAATTCCGAGTAATGAAAAAATTCTATTTATCATAGGTTAGTATGGTTTTAGAACGGCGTGTGCCGCTGCAAATTAGAATTTCAGCGCGCTGCGTATTCCAATTGCGCTGTTTTTTATCGGAGATGATGGTGATACAGTCATTTTGTTGTTTATTATGGTTGGCTCTACGTGAAGAGACAAGTCATCAGAGATGTCGAATGTGGATAGTGATGCGTCAACGTAAGCATCGACGATAGACAGGACATATACTCCTAACATGACAAAGAAGCTGAGGTCTCGCCAGCGGCGATAGCGGTCTTTACGAGACTTGAATATTTCCTTGTATCTTTCTATGTTTGAGGAGTTGATGGTTGTGCCGAGGTGCAGGAACTGAGTGTAGCTCGCCGTATTCGGGTCATCATCCATAATGTCAAGATAGGCCTGGGAATAGTCCAGGTACATCTGGTTGTTCCATCGCATGGCATAGGCACATCCTATGAAACCTCCATAGACGATTGGCAGTTTCCAGTATTTCCTGTTGTATATCTGTCCGGCTCCTGGCAGTATGATAGCCAGCCACATAGCACGTTTCGGATCGGGCTTCCAAGTAGTCCAATCACGTTTTTTCTTTATCTTGATAGGCTTCTCCGCCTTGATGGCTGAGTCGGCTTTTTGTTCAAGGGCAATGCCTATGCTTTCGTCAAGAGTGTCTGCGGGTATGGTAAAAGAACTGTCCCTTTCACTTTGCGCATTTGCAGTGAAAGTAAAAAGCAAATTAAAAAGGGTACAAAGTATTGTTACCTTCCGCATTACTCTATCGCCTTCATTATTTCTTTCAGTTGTTTTTCCGAGGTAAATGGAATGGTAATCTTTCCTTTACCCTCAGAGGTGCATGATATTGTAACGCGGGAGCCTATTGCTTTGGATATAGCATCACGTATGACGAGATACTTTTCAGGCATCTGTGCCTTGCCCTTTATCGTTTTAGTACCGGACTGCACATCCTCTCCGTTTTTAAGACGTGTAACGAACTCTTCCACCTGACGCACGCTGAAATTGTGCTTCAGTATCTCCTTGAATACCTTTATCTGCATTGATGGAGAATCGAGAGATAACAGAGCCCTCGCATGTCCCATGTCTATCTCTTTCTTCTGCAGTGCCAACTGTATCTGTGCTGGCAACCTAAGCAGACGCAGGTGATTGGAAATGGCAGCACGACTCTTGCCGACACGCTCTGAGACCTTATCCTGTGTCATACCTTCCGTATCCAGAAGGTGCTGGTATGCCAATGCTATTTCAATGGCATTCAGGTCTTCACGCTGTATGTTCTCAACCAGTGCCAACTCCATCACTGTCTCGTCAGAGATAGTGCGAATGTATGCAGGGATTGCCTTCATGCCGATGAGCTGTGAAGCTCTCCAGCGGCGTTCTCCGGCAATAATCTGGAATCTGCCGCCTTCCATCTCTCTGAGCGTAATAGGCTGAATGATACCTAACTCTTTGATGGATGACGCAAGTTCCTCAAGTCCTTTTTGGTCGAAATCACGACGCGGCTGGTCCGGATTAGCATCAATCAGGTTGATATCTACTTCGTTGATGGTAGATGAACCCTGTGGGTGCACATCATCTGTTGATATCAGAGCATCAAGGCCACGACCCAGTGCTGTATATTTCTTTCTTACTGCCATAGTTATTAAGTATGCTTTTCTCTGCTAATTATCTCTTTTGCCAATGCCAGGTGGTTCTTCGTGCCGGCAGCGTTTACGTCATACAATATGACAGGCAGTCCATGGCTCGGACATTCTGCCAGCTTGACATTACGCTGTATTACGGTCTTGAATACCAACTCTTGGAAGTGGCGTTTTACTTCATCATAAATTTGGTTACACAGTTTCAGACGGTTGTCATACATTGTCAGCAGGAATCCCTCAATCTCAAGTTTCGGATTGAGGCGTCCCTTTATCAGTTTTATGGTGTTGAGCAGTTTGCCAATTCCCTCCAATGCAAAGTATTCACACTGAACTGGGATGATAATAGAGTCTGCAGCTGTCAGGGCATTGACAGTGATGAGTCCTAATGACGGAGAACAGTCGATGAAGATGTAGTCGTATTCCTGACGCAGTGGTTCCAATGCATTTCTCATCACATACTCACGATTCTCCATCTTTATCATTTCAATCTCAGCACCTGCCAGGTTGATGTTACTCGGGATGATATCGAGTCCTGCCACGTCTGTTGTATATATTGCCTCACGGACATCTATATTGTCCGAGATACATTCATATAATGAATATTCTACCTCTTGCATATTGACACCCATACCGCTTGAGGCATTTGCCTGAGGGTCGGCATCAATTACCAATACCTGTTTGTCCAGTGTTGCCAATGATGCTGCAAGGTTTATTGCTGTAGTTGTTTTTCCTACGCCGCCTTTTTGGTTTGCCAATGCAATTATTCTACCAAGTCTTTTTTTCATAGCGCATTTACATAAATCGCGTGCAAAGATACAAAAAAATATGCGCTGAACGCCCTTTTTATCATTTTATAACATTATTTTTGTGCTTTTATGCATGTAAGTGAAATTATTTTTGTAACTTTGCGCCCGATTTCTTTCGTGCGCCATGCAAATTGCGCACGTGCGTAATTGGCTCCGTAGCTTAGCTGAATAGAGCGCAGGATTCCGGTTCCTGAGGTCATGGGTTTGAATCCCATCGGGGTCACAGAAACTAAAAGATTGATTTAGAAGACGTTATAGATGAGACAGTTAAAGATTCAAAAGAGTATTACCAATCGTTCGAGCGAGGCGCTTGACAAGTATCTTGTAGAAATTGGTCGCGCACCGCTTATTTCAATTGAAGAGGAAATAGAACTGGCGCAAGTTATTCGTAAGGGAGGACCTGCGGCAGAGCGTGCCAAGGAAAAACTTGTAACAGCTAATTTACGCTTTGTCGTTTCTGTGGCAAAGCAATATCAGCATCAGGGCTTGTCTCTGACGGACTTGATAGACGAGGGTAATATAGGTCTCATTAAGGCTGCTGAGAAATTCGATGAAACACGTGGTTTCAAATTCATTTCATATGCTGTATGGTGGATACGTCAGAGTATCCTTCAGGCTATAGCAGAGCAGAGCCGTATTGTGCGTCTGCCTTTGAACCAGGTTGGTTCGCTGAACAAGATTAATCACGAGATTAACAAATTCGAGCAGGAGAACCAGCGTCATCCAAGTGTCGGTGAATTGTCAGAGGCTACCAATATTGACGAGGAGAAGATTAGCCAAAGTCTGATGGCAGACGGACATCATGTGTCTATCGATGCTCCTTTCCAGGATGGTGAGGAGAACTGTATGCTCGACGTTATGGCAAGTGGTGATGATACTCGTACAGACAAGACTGTTGACCATGAATCAATGGCTCATGAACTGAATGCTGTTCTGGGTCGTGTACTGAAGGACCGTGAGATAATAATCATCCGTGAGTGCTTTGGCATCGGATGTCCTGAAAAGGGTCTTGAGGAAATTGGCGATGAACTGGGTCTGACACGTGAGCGTGTTCGTCAGATTCGTGAGAAGGCCATCCTGAAGCTTCGTGATTCTGGAAATGCAAAAATATTAATCAAATACCTGGGATAAATTATGAACCATCTTGTAATAATGGCTGGTGGCATAGGCAGCAGGTTCTGGCCTATGAGTACTACAGAGAATCCAAAGCAGTTTATTGATGTTCTTGGCGTAGGACGCTCACTTCTTCAGCTTACCTATGACCGTTTCAAAGGCATCTGCAGTCCTGAAAACGTATGGGTTGTTACTGGGGCTGTGTATGCTCAGCGCGTTCGTGAACAGCTGCCTGAGATACCTGCAGAGAATGTCTTGGCAGAGCCTTGCCGCAGGAATACTGCTCCTTGCATTGCATATGTGTCGTATCGCATCAAGGCAAAGGATGAAAAGGCAAGCATCTGTGTTACTCCAAGCGACCACATTGTTACAGATACTCAGGAGTTCCAGAGGATAATAAAGTCATCTCTTCAGTTTGCTTCAGAGTCTGATGCCATCGTTACTCTTGGTATGAAGCCTACACGTCCTGAGACAGGATATGGATATATTCAGGCAGACCTTTCTGCCCAGAGCATGAGCAATAAGGAGATTTTCCGCGTGGAGAGTTTCCGTGAGAAGCCTAACCTTGAGAAGGCGCAGGAATACATAAAGCATAACAACTATTTCTGGAATGCAGGCATTTTTGTCTGGAAGGTCAGCACTGTCATCAATGCATTCCGAATGTTCCAACCTAATATAGCACGCATCTTCGAGCAGATGTTCGATGACGGCATTCTTGGCACTCCTAAGGAGGCTGATGTTATTGCCCAGCGCTATATTGAGTGTGAGAATATCTCTGTTGACTATGCCATCATGGAGAAGGCCGACGAAATATTCGTCTGTCCTGCAGACTTTGGTTGGAGCGATCTCGGCACTTGGGGCTCATTGCATACTCTTGTCAAGAAAGATGCCAACAAGAATGGTATTGTAAGCAAGGATACTTCTGTAAGAACCTTTAATACTGAGAATTGTATTATCAATGTTGACGGTTTGAAGGAAGTTGTCGTGCAGGGGCTTGACGGATACATCGTAGCCGAGCGTGACGGCAGGCTGCTAATCTGCAAATTGTCAGAAGAGCAGCACATCAAGGAATATCAGTAACTGATACTACTTGTCCCCCTTTTCTTCCGCCTCCAGGTCCCATGTCAATGATATGGTCGGCTTGGCGTATGACATCGAGGTTGTGTTCGATGATGATGACAGTATTGCCTTTGTCAACAAGCTTGCGCAGTATTATCATCAACACCCGTATATCTTCGAAATGCAGTCCTGTCGTGGGTTCGTCAAGGATATAAAGTGTCTTTCCTGTATCACGTTTTGCCAGTTCTGTGGCAAGTTTCACACGCTGGCTTTCTCCTCCTGAGAGAGTTGTTGACGACTGTCCCAGCTTAACATATCCCAGTCCTACATTCTGCAGCGTCTTTATTTTACGCAGAATCTTCGGCATGCTTTCGAAGAACTCCACAGCCTGATTTATTGTCATGTCAAGAACATCAGCAATATTCTTGCCTTTATATCTTACCTCCAGCGTTTCGCGATTATAGCGTTTTCCCTGACATACCTCACAAGGTACATATACGTCAGGCAGGAAATTCATTTCTATTGTCCTGTAGCCATTACCGCTACATGTCTCACAGCGTCCTCCTGCTACGTTGAATGAGAAACGCCCTGGCTTGTATCCCCTTATCTTTGCTTCTGGCAGATTTATAAATAAGGAACGTATGTCGGAGAATACTCCAGTATATGTTGCAGGGTTGCTGCGTGGTGTCCTGCCAATAGGCGACTGGTCGATGCTTACCACCTTATCTATATTATCTATTCCCTCGATAGATTCATAGGGCAGAGGATTCTTCTCTGACTTATAGAAATGCTTCGACAATATCGGCTGTAGGGTTTCGTTTATAAGGGTTGATTTACCAGAGCCGCTGACGCCTGTTATTAGGATTAGTTTTCCCAGCGGGAAGGACACAGTCACATTCTTCAGATTATTGCCTGTACACCCTTTCAGCGTGATGACGTTGGTGGATGACGAAGTAGCAACCTCATCTTTTTTCGTTTTCGTTTTGGTTTTCGTTTTTGTTTTGTCAATACGCTGTATTGTACCATTGAGATACTGTGCCGTAAGGGTGTCTGTTGCAAGGAGTTGTTTCGGAGTACCTTGGAAGACGACCTCTCCGCCTTTCCTTCCTGCCCCTGGCCCTATATCTACTATGTAGTCGGCAGCCAGCATCATTTCCTCGTCATGCTCCACTACGATGACGGTGTTTCCGAGGTCCCTGAGTTTCTTCAGGGAGTTGATTAGTTTCTTGTTGTCGCTATGGTGCAGTCCTATTGACGGTTCATCAAGAATATACAGCACATTCACCAGTTGCGAGCCTATCTGTGTTGCCAGTCGTATACGCTGGCTTTCTCCTCCTGACAGCGTGAATGACGGACGGCTGAGGGCAAGATATTCCAGTCCTACGTCAAGCATGAATTTCAGACGTGTCCTTATCTCTTTCAGTATTTCGCTTGCTATCTCCTGCTGGCGTGGCTCAAGATGCTTTGTCACATTTCCGAGCCAGTCGTACAACTCGTCGAGGTCCATGTCGGCAAGTTCTGCTATGTTCTTGTCATGCAGCCGGTAAGACAGAGCCTCCTGTGACAGCCTTTTTCCATGACAGGCAGGACAGATGGCAAGTTCCTTCATGTCATCCTCATCGCTGTACCTGAGTTCTTCTTCGTTAAGTGGGTCTTCTCCAGAGACAAATCCTAATCCCTTGCAATACGGACAGGCACCTTCTGGGGAGTTAAAGGAGAAAATGTTTGGGGCTGGGTCGCGATAGGCCATTCCTGTGGTAGGACACATCAGTCTTTTCGAGAAATACTTTGTTTCCTCAGTGTCTTTGTCCATTATCATTACAAGACCGTCACCTTGCCTCATGGCTACCTCTATGCTCTTACGCACCCGCTGCTCGTCATCGCTTACCTTCAGCTTATCTACTACAACCTCGATGTTGTGGTTGTTGTAGCGATCCAGCTTCATGCCATGGGTCATCTCTGTCAGTACACCATCGGTTCTCACTTGGAGAAAACCCTTCTTCATCATCTGTTCGAAGAGTTCGCGATAGTGTCCCTTTCTGTTTCTTACCAGTGGTGCGAGGATGTATATCTTCTTGTCGGCATATTGCTTCATAATCATCTCCACCAGCTGTTCCTCAGTATATTTCACCATCTTCTCGCCAGTGGCATAGCTGTATGCCGTAGCAGCCCTGGCAAAGAGCAGTCGCAGGAAGTCATAAACTTCTGTGGTAGTGCCAACGGTAGAACGTGGATTCTTGTTGGTGGTCTTTTGTTCTATGGAGATGACTGGAGACAGGCCTTTTATCTCATCTACGTCAGGCCGTTCCAGATTTCCGAGGAAGTTTCTGGCATAGGCCGAGAAGGTCTCGATATATCGTCTTTGTCCTTCGGCATATATGGTGTCGAAGGCTAATGACGATTTCCCCGAACCAGACAATCCTGTTATTACGGTTAAGCTGTTTCGGGGTATTGTGACATCAATGTTCTTGAGATTGTGCACTCGTGCTCCTAAAACCTCAATGTTTTTTCTTGTTGAGGTCATAGAAGTATGATAGTTTTATATATACTGTAGTATGGTTCGAGGCTCCGAAATAATCCTTCTTCGAATCGCCGTATATATTTCCGAGTCCATAATAGAAACGTCCTTCCAGGTCGAAGCGTCCAACATGATTGAAGGTTGCCTCTACACCAGCACCAAAGGTGATACCGTAGTCAATCTTTTTCTCGACAGGCATATTCTCCTGTGCCTCGACAATACTTATTCGTCCATAGTGGCTTGAGAATGTTGTGATACCCTCTTCGGCAAAGGCTCCTTTCTCCGTATTTGCCTTAGTATATGGTATGTCGTAATTCTTCTTTGTCGATTCTCCTGCGAAGATACCTATCTGCGGTCCCAGGTTGACGAAGCCGTTAAGACCTTTGTTTTCCTTACCCCATGACAGATGCGCAAAGACTGGTATCTCAACATAGTTTATGCGTCTCTCGTAGGCTTCTGCAGCGCCCGTTTTGGGGTTGATGACAGGACCGTTGTCGTAGGTCTCTATCTTCTCTCTCCATCCCTTCTGGGTGTAGTTTATCTCAGCCTGTATGGCGCATAGCGTAGAGAAGTATTTCTCTGAGGTGTAACGGAATGATACGCCTGCTGTCATTCCTCCCAGCATGGTCTGTGGAACTGCCGTTACGAAACTCATCTTGTTGAGAATATAGCCACCTCCTACACCCACACTGATGCGGTTGCGGTAATCTCCCACCTGTGCTCTCGTCATCAGGCAGAATAGGCAGGAAGCTATTGTTATGCAAAACAGTTTGCGCATGCTGGGTTGTTTTTAGTATTTTACGGCCTCAACACCGCCGGTTGGCTTGTAGTGTACAAGGTAGTATGCCTTATTGCGGTATCCTCCGTTAGGCGTCTTCTCGAAGTTCAGAGGAGTCTGTATCCACTTTGTGGTGTTGCCAATGAAGTACATAGCGTGGTCATATCCCGTAAGTGCAAAGCGGGGTAGGGCATAGCTCATGCGCTCATGGAAGTTGCGATAGTATTTGTCCTCAATAGCCTTCGTCTGTCTGCCGTTCTCGTTGTAGTAGTAGTATGAAGGCAGATGAACGTTATACTTCTCGAAGTTGGACTTGTTGTACTTGGCATACATCAGCCATTCGTTATATCCGAACATCGTCACTTGCATGTCTGGATTGTGGGCCATGAGGGTGTCGAGCTTTGTTATCGCACGAGTCAGTTCAGGCGAGCGTGCGCTGTTCAGGATTACGAGATTTTTCCTGGCGTCAGAGAAAGCCTTCTCGAAGGTGTCGTCAGGATTTATGATGTTGGTGATGTTGTATTTTACTCCGCTGGCATCAAAGGCCTGTCTCAGGGCTGTTGTGAATGCGCCTTTTCTCGACAGGGTGTCATTGCAGTTTATGATGACGGGATGATAGCCCGTAAAGTTTATCATAATGCGTTTTACCGTAGCGGCATCGATATCTGCCTGATCCTGATATACTTGGTATATGTTGCTGTATTTGTCCACCTCGTCGCCAGTGATGGAGAACGGTATGACCAGCTTTATGTTATAAGCCTTGCAGAAATCGGCCATAACCTTCACGAACTTAGAGTACAGCGGGCCGAAGATTATATTGCACTTTGAAGCATTCTCCTGTACCAGTACTGTGCGAGGGTCGGCATTTACAGGAACATTCCATGCATATACGGCGATGTTCTTTCCTTTTGCTTTCAGGTCGTCAATGCCTAAAAGCAGGCCGCGATAGTATTCTATCATACGTCTGCCGTCACCATCTACATTATGCAGGGGCAGCATGACGCCAACCCTTATTGTGTCCTGTGCAAACAGGCTATATGACATTACCAATGCAATAAAAAATAAAAATAAACGTTTCATTACATATAAAGGTTTTTCTTTTCCGCGTGCAAAAGTAGAAAAAAAAGTCCATAAAACAAAGTCCAATACAAAAAAAGACTAAATTTGCTGAAAAAATACATTTCTTTATGCATAAAATATTCTCATTTCTCCATCTTTCGTTAGCCTTTTGTGCGTTTTTTGTGTTTCAAGAGGCAGTAGCTGACAATATTCCTACTTTTGAGATATGGTTTGACGCAACATCTGCCGACGGTACTACCACTGAGCATGCTTCAGAACTTGAGGGTTCTGCTCCCATCAGGGCTACATTCTATTTTAGTGTTACTGATGGCGATGGCTGGGATATGAAATATGAGTGGCGAGTTTGCCATAAGGATGCCAGTCTCGAAAGTCCTTATATTACACGCTATGAGGAGAATCCTGTCATAGAGTTTACCTCTGCCGGTACTGATTCTATTGCCCTCTATGCCTCTTTCGAGAGAGTGAACCCTTCAACAGGTCAGACGGAGATTATTGAGTATAAGAGAGAATACTATACCCTTGATGTTACACCTCTTACTATAAAGCCCAGCGAGAGCGAGCTAACTCTTCCTAATGCCTTTTCTCCCAATGGCGACGGCGTAAACGATTTCTACAAGCCCAAGTCGTTCAAGAGTATCGTGGAGTTCCGCGCTATCATCTTCAACCGATGGGGACAAAAACTCTATGAGTGGAATGATGTTGCAGCAGAGGGATGGGACGGCTCATATAACGGTCGTCAGGTGAAGCAGGGCACATATTTTGTTTTGTGCACAGCCAAAGGTGCTGACGGCAAGATATACAAGATAAAGAAAGACGTCAATATCCTTCGCGGTTATGAGAAAGTCGACGACGAATCAACCCCCGAACAGTAAACGTTAACAGTAAACCGCTAACCGTTAACCGCTAACCGCTAACCGTTAACCGCTAACCGCTAACCGTTAACCGCTAACCGTTATTACATGCTATAGCTGAATCCCAGGGAGAAGAATTCCTGGAACTGTATCAGCGTGTGTCCTGGCTCTATTGGGGCTACGCTGTCATCGAAGCGCGGGTATAGGAACAGGTTCGTTGACAGGTACTTATTGAATCTCAATGAGATGGTATTTTCCCATTCTATGAGCAGCTTGTGGTAAGTGGTATAGGCATAGAACCTCGTCTTCCATGACAAGTCGTCTATAGGCTTCCATTCCAGTTCTATTGTTGTCTGCGAACCGAAGTCCTCAACTGTATGATGGTCTGTCGTTATGCCGTTGGCCTTTGCCAGAGCCTTGCGGTCCACATATTTGAAGTTAAACGCCAGCGGAGCCAGGTGTATTGTGCCCTTGAGGCGTTTGTTCTTTGTCTCCACGAAATAGTCCATACCGAGAGAGACGTTGAGTGTGAATGGTGACATGAAGTCCGAATAAACCTTCTCGTCATTGTCCTTCAGGCCTTTTGTGAACTGGGTGTATGCCAGCACCTGCAGGGCATAGTACCATTGCTTGTGAGCCTGCAGGTCAAATTTTCCTGTATAACGTACCAAGTCCTCTGATGCCTTGAACTTGTTTACGGTGTCGGCACTTGTGGTCTGAAAGCCCAAGCGCATCTCCAGCTTATTGTTGAATTTCAGTTTCCTGGCATTGTCGTAGTTGTATTGCAGCGTCGCGGCGCCCAGCATCGAATAGCTCTGGCTTCCCCTCTGGTACCAGTTGTCTGACACGTGGTTCTGCATGAACTGCAAATAGTAGTCACCCATGAAAGTCCAGAAATGCGGCTTCGTCACATAGAATGGCTCCAGCGGAGCTGACGGATGGTCCAGCGGCAGAGCCACAGGCAGCGGCGAGGTCTTCGTGGTGTCTGTAAGTGAAAGGGTAGGTGGCGTGTCTGGTTCACTGACTATCGACTTATCCTTTACCTTCACATCCTCTGGATTTTCCACCATCTCAGGGTGCTTGAGGTACATATCAAGCAGGATCCTGTCCTCCAGTGACTGGCTTGCGCTGTCCTGATTCATGATGTCCTTGGTCACTGAAGGGTAGTATTTCAGTGGCGAGAATAACTTGAAGGATGGTGTCTGCGCCTTTGCCTCTATTGCGCAAAGTGAAAAAAGTATTACAATTGTTGCTAAAAAGCCTCTGTTCATAATTTTGTTTTTAATTCTTTAACCGCTAACCTCTAACCTCTAACCTCTAACCGCTAACCTATAACCGCTAACCGCTAACCGCTAACCGCTAACCGCTAACCGTTACATTTTACTAACCTTCTTCTTTCCTACGATATACATTCCTCGTGGCAGGTCTTTTATTGAGGTTGCATTCATGCGGCGTCCGAACATGTCGTATATCTTCGCACCTTCCTCTATTTCTGGCATCTCCTGTACCTTAACCTCGTCAACGTCAGTAGTGCCGCTGCTCAGGCCGCGTACGAAACCTGCATAAACATGCTTGCGGTAGTTGCTGAGGTCCCAGATGCCTACAGGAGTGTTGGCACGCCATCCGCTGTTGGCTGGTGAGTCAGTAGCACACCATTGGCAGATGCCCCACTGCTGCTCTGGAGGTATGATGCTGAGGTATTCCTTGATAATCCACTCGTAGAAATCAGCCATTTCCTTATGCTGCTCTTCAGTCATCTGAGCTGTAGGAACGCTTTTGCCGTTGGCGTCGTTATAGCCCATGTCCAACTCGCTGACGCGAGCCATCTTGCCTGACTTTGCCATCAGCTGGAACATACCGGTAATGGCGGCCTTCAGGCCATTCTGAGCATTGCTGTTCTTGTTAAATGAGATGTGCATCTGTGTGCCAATGCCGTCAATATGGGTAACACCGTCAGCTTCCCACTTTTCAATCCAGTGAACCAGCGACCAAAGCTTCTTGCTGGCCCTGATGCCGTCTTTGGTCATAAGGTCCCAAGTGCCCTCAAGGTTGTAGTCGTTGATAATCAGCTTCACGTCCTTAGGTCCGTACTTGCGAGCCAGGCGACAAGCCTGACGCACATATTCCAGGTCGCCCATATAGTCCTGCCAGTAGAATGCATCGCCGCCTACGTCCCATGTGCCGCTCTTATATCCTTCAGAGTGCTGCAGTTCATAGTAGCCGTCGCCGTCGTTACCACCTCCGGAGATAGCCTCGTTCACGAGATCCCATCCCTTTACTCTGCCGAAGCAGGCGCTCATCATGCCCTTAATCCATTTGTCCATAGCATAGACGAGGGTGTCGTGACGCTCCTGCGGCGTGAGTGGGGTAGGAGTCGGTATGTATAGATACTCTATCTGGTCCTGAATCTCGCAGGCTGTTACTTCTCCGCCTGCTATCTTCTGGCTGAAGGAAGAGACGTCCGTGCCTTCCAAGTCACCGTTCTTGACTTTCTCCACACCGTTAATCTTCAGGCTGATGTTGTCGAAGTAGTATTTGTTAGACCCTTCCAGTTCGCTGAGGTTGAGCACTACGTAGCGGCCCGACTTGCTGAATTTGCCTATAAGTCTAATGGTCTTCCATTGCTGGGTGAAGTTTATGTCGCCGAGTGTCGTGCCTTCTATCTGCATGGTTGGTTGAGCATAGATGGTCGTCGAAGCCTTGGCTTCCTTGTCAGCCCTTACATCGGCACTGAGCACATACTGCGCATTTGCAGAGAAGCTGCCTGTGAATATCAGGAGTTGGTTGTCTTTTACGTCATTCTCTCTTGCAGAAGCATCCACCTCTATGCATCGGCGGTCCTCAGTAATCATCTTGCATTTCACAGCCTTGCTTATGGTGATGTCCTTGATGTAGATGTCGCCTACGAAGTCGCCGCTCTGCAGCATCAGGAAGGCATTATCCACAGGGCTCTTGTATGTCATTGTCACCTCTTTCCATGCTGTGGTGAACTGTACGTCACCTGTCGCACCTGAATTCCAGTCGCCCAGCTTTGTGTGTATGGTGCCGGCTTTCGTACCTCTCACCATCATCGTCATCTTGTATGAGCCGTTCTGCACAGTGGGGATGTTGTCCAACGCTACGTATTGCACCTCCCATGAAGCGTTCTGTTTGGTGGTGTGCACCTTCAGGCCGGTTGTTGCATCGAAACTCAGAGTGTAGCCGTATTTCGACTGGTCGCTGTGCCATCCTACGCTCTGCTGTGTGCGGAAGTCCTTGGTAGCAATGGGAGTGTACATTATCACATCGCCGTCGGGAACATCCTGGGCAGGCTTGTCTTCAAGGAGCTTCAGCAACCATTTCTTAGGCTGCTGTGAGTGCCATGCCAGCGTGTGACCATAAACGTTGATACCTGCAGAATAGGCAGCGGAAACGTAATTGGTAACAGTCGAGAAGTTCATGTTTCCATTGCCGTCCACGCAGCTGGCCATCTTCATGGCGTTGCCTGCCACCGTCTCTGTGAAGTTGGCGTTGGTCATCTTATATACTGTGCCCTTCTTCAGGTATTCGTTGACGGTAGTGCCCACACCCAACTTGAAGTTAGGATATCTCTCTGTGTCGATATAGGTCTTCAGTCCCTGATAATCATCCAGATACCTGTAGTTGTCGTCGTTGGGCTTGCCTTTTTGCCAGTTTTCCTGGGCGTTAACCGTAGTGAGCATCAGCATAGCAGCTATTGCATAGATGAATCGCTTAGACATAGTTTTTCTCTTTTAGAAATTGATTTAGGCCGCAAATTTACTAATTTTTTGTCAAACAACCAAATATATTAAGATTTTATAAATAAAAAACCGGAAGTGCGATGACTTCCGGCATTAAATTGTGCATTATGCATTATGAATTATGAATTACTCTTACAGGGCAAACTTGTAACCAACTGTCAGAGTGAACACGCTGTTCTTGAGGTTCTTGTCGGCAGTTCCCTTGTTCAGCTTTGTGAGACCAATCTGATAGCGTGCGTCGATAACGATAGGCACTTTGAACTGATAAGAAACACCAACAGGAATAGAGAAGTCAAACTTCTTGAAGTTGTCCTTAACATTAATAGATGTGTAAATGTCTGTGTCTCTGTTTGTGCCATCACCAAAATCAGTCTTGCCTTCTGCATGCATATTGAGTTTCGAATTTACGAGGAAACCAAACTGCACACCAGCCTTAACAGCAAAACCCTTGAAGATGTAGAAGTTTGCTACCATAGGAATTTTGATGTATCCCAACTCTGCTTCTATTTCATTGATCTTTGTTCCATCAGGATACTTGAGATCATCCCATGCGCAACCCTGAGAGGTATAGTTAAGACCTGCAGCAACGCTGAATTTGTCAGCAAACTGATACTCAGCCTCTACACCTGTGAGGTAGGCCATTGTTGCCTTCTTCTCCAATTTATAACCATTTAAAGAAAGGTCGCCAGCATTTGTGACTGTTGCAACACCTCCACCAACGAATGGCTGCAAAGACCATGTGCCCTTCTCAAACTGTGCGTTAGCGCTTACTGTAGCCATAAAGGCGGCTACTGCCATCATAACTAATTTTTTCATAGTTTTAGGAATTTAATTAATAAATAAGGATGTAAATCTGCTGCAAAGGTAAAACATAATTTTGTAATCTGCAAACTTTTTTTAACAAATTTTCATCTCAAGGGCGAAATTGTTCAATTTCTCTTATTTTTACTGCCTAGTTAGGAAAAATTTGCGCCCTAGTTAGGGAACAAAAATTATCTCTTTTTTCTGCTGTTGCTTGTCTCATTTCCGTCGGCAAAGGTACTGCTTTTTTGTGACCCTCGCAATAGTTTTTGAAGAGTATTTTGATTAGTTAAAATCAGTTAAAGAGATTTCTCGTAGGGGTGACAGGGTAGACAGGCGTGACATTGCATTTTTTATATTTCCTTATAAAAACATCAACACATTAGGAGCATGCGTACCATGCGTACCATGCGTACCAAATGATATTTTAAGTTTCCAAAAAGGGGTATCATTATCTTTATATATATATTATATATATATATATAATATATATATAAAATTTTATTAACATAAAAGACACGGTAAAGTCAAAATCGCAATGGTACGCATGGTACGCATGGTACGCCTACTTGCGAAAACCAAATGTCACGCCTGTCACGCCTGTCTACCCTCGCTGAACACGCACACTAAAACATAGCGTGGCACGCAGGCACGCCGACTGCCTTTGATACGCCGTTTCGTGGATATCCGTACGCCGTCTCACTGGTGTTCGTACGCCGTTTCGTGGTTAAGTTCCTAGTCTTCAAACAAAAAATTTGCCCTTTTCTTTTGGAGATTGAGAAATTTTGATTATCTTTGCAGCCGGAAAGCGAATATAAACAAGAATAGTTTGTTTTTGACAGTCGATTGTTATGCAGGCAGATAGTTTACAACATTGGGTTGACCAACAAATGATAAGAGGAAAGTACATCTTTACGAAGGAAGAAGTGCTGGCACAAGGGCTTTCGCAGACTGAGGAAAGTCTGAGGACGGCTTTGTCGAGGTTGGTCAGGAAGGGCATGATAGTTTCTCCCTGGCAGAATTTCTATGTAGCGGTGCCTACTGAGTATCGACTGAGGGGCGAGGTGCCGCCATCGTTCTATATTGACAGATTGATGAAGCATCTGGGCAGGGATTATTACGTGTCTCTGCTGTCGGCTGCTGCACTGAATGGTGCTGGACACCAGCGGGCTATGGTGTTTCAGGTGACAGTCAATGGTGCACCTATCCGTTCTGGAATCAAGAATGGCGTGAGGCTTGATTTCACGCTTCGCAACCCCTTCCCAGTGACCTACTTGAAGCAGGTGAAGACCCAGATGGGATTCATGAATGTTTCGTCGCCAGAACTGACTGCGCTCGACTTGGTGCTTAATGAGGAGAAGGTGGGCGGACTGAGCCGTGTGGCAGAGGTGTTGATGGAACTGGCAGAGAATATGCATTTCGACAAAAAGGATGCAGATCTTCTTGCTTTCTTTAATGCCCCTGTTATTCAGCGTCTGGGCTATCTGCTCGATTTGATTGAAGAGCAGGAATTGGCCGATAGTTTGCTGATGCTTGCGCAAAAGCAGAATAAGCTGTTTAGGAAAATCCGTCTGAAGCAGTCGAAGCCCCATACGGACGAGATGGCCATTGACAGCAGATGGAAGGTTATTGTCAACCAAAAAATAGAGACTGACGATATATGATACCAGAATATTTTATCCAAGAATGGAAGGAGAGGGCTCCTTGGACTGAGCCTTATATGGTAGAACAGGACCTCATTATTTGTCGTGCGCTGATAAGCATCTTCAGCGATGAGTTCCTTGCTTCGCAACTGGCATTCCGTGGCGGTACGGCGCTACATAAGCTCTACTTGTCGCCACAACCACGCTATAGTGAGGACATCGACTTGGTGCAGATTAATCCTGGGCCTATCAAACCTATCATGTATCGACTGGGAGAAGTGCTCAGTTGGTTGCCCGACAGAGTGACCAAGCAGAAACGATACAACAACACGATGCTATTCAGGGTAGAATCGGAAACAGCCCCAGTGGTGCAGATACGCCTGAAAGTGGAGATAAACTGCTTTGAGCATTTCAATGTACTAGGTTTGACAAAAGTTCCTTTCAGTATGGAGAACTCGTGGTTCACAGGCGAGGCAGAACTGACTACCTACCACTTTGAAGAGTTGCTTGGCACCAAACTGCGTGCGCTTTATCAGCGAAAGAAGGGACGCGACTTGTTTGACCTTTATTGTGCGCTGACCCAGCGTGATGTTGATGTAGATAAGGTTATGCTGTGCTACAAGAAATATATGGAGTTTGTGGTAGATAAGGCTCCGTCGTACAAGCAATTTGTGAACAATATGGAGGAGAAGATGCAAGACCCAGAGTTCTTGGAAGATACGGCGATGCTTCTCCGTCCAGAGAAACAGTTCTCGCCCACAGAGGCCTATCCGTTGGTTTACAAGACGTTTATTGACAGGATGGAAGGGAAAAGAGATTGATTATACTTTAACCCTGAACCCAAAACCATTCTTTCCCCCTCCCTCTACAGCAAATTGCCTGTAGAGGCTTTTTTTTGCCCTTTTCTTTGGAAGTTTCAGATAATTTTCTTACTTTTGCAAACGCTACTGACCGAAATAAAAAAATGTAGTGTTCTCAACATTTTCTCTAACCTCTGCCACAGTATGGCGTACCCTTGGCGTACTTTTGCAGAAAAAACAGAAAAATATGGTAAATAATGACAGAGGACAAAGCCTGATTAGCAAATATGTCTGGGTGATAGAGACTATCTATCGCAAAAAGAAGATATCTTTCAAAGATCTGAATGAGCTTTGGCTTGATGATGAAATCAGTCGAGGTGAGGAAATTCCCAAACGCACCTTTGACAACTGGCGATATGTCATCTTCGACATGTTTGGTATCAGCATCGCTAATGAGAATCGAGGTGAATACCGCTATTATATAGAGAATGTGGAAGACATCAGCAAGAATGGACTTCGTTCTTGGCTTTACAACACATTTTGTGTGAGCAATACTTTGGCAAACAGCCAGAGTGTCAAAGACCGCATTCTTTTAGAGTATGTGCCATCAGGACAGCAATATCTTCAATCTATTATTGAGGCGATGAAAGGAAATAAGGTTCTGAACATTACATACCACAGTTATTGGAAAGATGAAGAGAACAGCTTTGATGTACAGCCTTATTGCGTAAAGTTATTTCGTCAACGTTGGTATATGGTGGCCAGAAGTACTGATTCTTATTATTTTGAGAAAGGCCCATTGACATACGCTCTTGACCGCATAGTTAATCTGCATCAGACAGAAGAAACTTTCAAGATGCCTAAAGACTGGGATGCCGAGACGTATTTTGATGGATGCTTTGGGATAATTGCCGACCGTAATATTGACATCCAGCCCGTCAAACTAAAGGTGTCAGCAGGTCAGGCCAATTATATACGAGACCTGATGATGCACGAGTCACAAGAAGAGATAGAGAGAAATGAAGAATACAGCATCTTCACCTTTTATCTTCGTCCAACATTCGATTTTATACAAGAATTGCTATGGAATGGTGAGGATATGGAAGTACTCGAACCCCTTTGGCTCCGTAAGGAAATTGCTGGAAAAATATGGAGAATGTGGAACAAATATAAGGAGGACTAAATCATGATGTTCAATTTCAACAAGCTCAGCTTTCATGGCATACAGGATTTATGCAGAAAATATCACAGACAAATTGTTGCGTCTCCAGACAAGAACGATTTAAAGTCTGTACTTGACCACAGGCGTGTTAGATTCATCAATCCTTTAGGTGAATTTGACTATGCACATTCTGGTGAGTTCACTTTTGCCGGTGAAGTCATGATACTATTGACAAAAGATCACAAATACACGAAATTTCACAAAGTTTTAAACCTTTCTACCTTATGGTCGATGGTGCCTGTAATCTTTGCTGGTGTTGATACAAGATTTAAGGACGATCAGTATCAAGAAATTTTCACAGGTGATGTCGTTTCATATAAGGGCTACACATCATTTGTCCGCTATTTCGGAGATTCCACCATTCCAGGTCTTGCAGGTGATAACTGCGATATACAGTTTGAAAGAAACGGTGATATGCACAAGGAAGGCACAGTTTTTTCAGATATTAAGCCTACGCTCTACAAGTTGTTTACAATTGAGAAGTTATATTGGCCGACAGCACAGTTCGTGCCACATGGCATCAGTCGTGACGAGGTGATTGAAAGAGCATCAAAAGCGAAGAGTAAGCCACTGTTCACAGAAGACTTCAAGCCACAAAGAAGAGGTCGTCAACGCATATACCAACAATTGTCAGAAGTCCTTCGTGAAGAAGATATTCTGTGCTATTTAGAAAAAGAAATGATAGAAGGCGAAGAACATCTCGGCATCTTGATGTGTGCCGACAATATGCCAGAAGACTACAAAGGCGAGAAGCACTCTATTGAATTGCCGACAGCTGATAACTTTTATAGTTCAATTCGAACAGCCTTTCATGAATTCCTGCAATATGCACATAACAATCCAGAGAAGTCTTTTGTCTTGTGTGATTTCAAGGAAGCATTAGAGATTAATAAGTATGAGGAACAAAAGACGGCACTACAATTTTGGGAGTGGTATGAATTCAAAATACCTAATGTTATCATGCCCTTCTGGATTCTGAATAATATTGCAGGATGGGATATGATAGGAAGAGACTAGAAGTCCATTTGTAATAATTATTTAAGACAAGAGTGAAATGAAAGACTTTGCAGCTAACAATGAGCGTTCGAGTGTCTGCTCAGTTGGTGTGGTTATTGTAAGGGATGGTGAGATTGTGGACACCTTTTATTCTTTGATTCAGCCTGAGCCCAATTATTATAATTATTGGTGTTCTCAAGTTCATGGTCTTTGTCAGCAAGAAACTGAAGGAGTGGAACTTTTTAGAGTAAATCAGTTATGTTAGGAGCTATAATTGGAGATATAGTAGGTAGTCGTTGGGAGTTCCATCGCACTAATGACTACAACTTCGAGTGGCTGTCAGAAGAGAATAGCTTTACAGATGATACTATCTGCACCATAGCTGTTGCAGACGCCTTGCTTCATGGTTCTGACGACTATGGCAAGTATATCCACGAATGGTGCAATCGCTATCCACACCCAATGGGAGGCTATGGCGGACGCTTTGCTCAATGGGTACATAGTGATAATCCTCAGCCATACGGCTCATTTGGCAACGGAAGTGCCATGAGAGTGAGTCCCATTGGTTTGTGGTTTGACAATAGGGAAGAAGTCCTTGAGCATGCCAAGAAAAGTGCAGAATGCAGTCATAACCATCCAGAAGGAATCAAGGGCGCACAGACAGTAGCTTTGGCCATCTTCAGAGGTAGAGCCATTTCTAAAGTTCTACAATTTTGCCCTGATATATCTGAAAGTATTGAGAAAAACTTAAAGGAATGCGTAGATTTCTCAAAATATAACATTGATATCAGAAAAGAAGATGTTATAAACCGATTCGATGAAACCTGCCAAGGAACAGTACCTGTTGCCCTATGGGTTATTGGACAAAGTTCTTCCTTCCAAGACGCTATTAGGAAGGCCGTTAGCCTTGGTGCAGACGCTGATACTCTTGGTGCCATTGTTGGTGGTATTGCAGAGCAGATTTGGGGAATCCCTGAAGAGATAAAAGAAAGTGCGATGAGAATACTGCCTGATGAAATGAAGCAGGTGGTGAAGAAGTTTTATGAAATTTTGCATCCTCGCAATAGTTTTTGGAGAGTATTTTGATTAGTTAAAATCAGTTAATATATTTTCTATGGTTTATACATATTGAGTATCGCGTAACAGCGTATCATTTGAATTTTTCATTTTGCATTTTATGGAAGGGATTGGGGTAACTAATACTTATATTTAATTTTATATTATATATTATATATTAAAATATATAATATATAATATAAGAAATAATACACCCTTTTATGATAACTTAAAAAAACGAAATGTTACTCTGTTACTCTGTTACTCAAACAAAAATACAAAAGACACGGTGGCACGCAGGCACGCCGACTGCCTTTGATACGCCGTTTCAAGGCCTTTGATATGCCGTATAGTGGGTATCCGTACGCCGTTTCGTGGTTAAGACACCTTGTCATAAAAAAAATGCCCTTTTCTTTGGATATTTAAAATAAAATTTGTAACTTTGCAGGCAGTTCTTGGGAGAATTCCGTACAATAAAATAACTCTCAGAGCAACTAAAAAAAAGACTAATCTGACAATGAAGACAGAAAAACATATAGCAGCTGCAGCCGCTGAATTTGCTGAACGTTGGAAAGGAAGAGGCTATGAACGCGGCGAGTCACAACCCTTTTGGATTGATTTACTGACAAATGTCTTTGGCATAGAAACACCATCAGACGGTTTTATAACCTTTGAGGAACATCATAAGGTGGACGAATCAAATTATGTTGACGGACGTATTCCTTCTACTCGTGTTTTGATTGAACAAAAGTCGTTGGGCAAAGACCTGCGTGCTCCTATTAGACAAAGTGACGGTGCATTATTAAACCCATTTCAACAGGCACGTCGCTATGTGGTAGGCTTGCCCGTGTCTGAACATCCACGATGGATTGTGACATGCAATTTTTCTGAGTTTTTGGTTTATGACATGGAGCAGCCTAATGGCGAACCTGAGCAGATATTACTTGAAAATCTTGGTAAGGAGTACTATCGCCTGATGTTCCTTGTCGATTCAAAGAGCGAGCATTTGTCAAAGGAAATGGAAGTTTCCATTCAGGCTGGTGAGATTGTCGGCAAGATATATGATGCTTTGCTTGCACAATATAATGATGATTCTCCTGAAGCTCAAAGATGGCTTAATATACTATGTGTTCGCATAGTATTCTGCCTGTATGCTGAAGATGCAGGAGTCTTCAATCATGATCAGTTCCACGATTTCCTTGTGACATACGAGGCTAAGGACTTGCGTCGCGCTTTGCGTGACCTGTTTGAGGTGCTTAATACTCCCCAGGAGCAACGCAGCAAGTATCTGCAAGAAGAATTAAAGGCATTTCCTTATACTAACGGTGGTCTATTTGCAGAAGAAATTGAAATCCCACAATTCACAGAGGAACTGAAACAGACTCTGCTACAGAATGCCAGCCTTGACTTCGACTGGAGTGAAATATCACCCACTATCTTCGGAGCCGTTTTTGAGAGTACGCTGAATCCTGAGACACGCCGAAGCGGAGGTATGCACTATACCAGCATCGAAAACATTCACAAGGTTATAGACCCACTGTTCTTGAATGACCTTCGCAGAGAACTAGATGAAATTCTTGAGGAGAAAGTGGAAAAGCTGCGCAAGCGCAAACTTGGTGAATACCAGACAAAACTTTCATCTTTGACATTCCTCGACCCTGCTTGCGGCTCAGGCAATTTCCTTACAGAGACTTTCCTCTCCTTGCGTCGTTTGGAGAACGAAGCCATCCGTGAGATGTATCATGGACAGATGATGATGGGTGAATTTGTTAATCCCATCAAGGTCAATATTCAGCAGTTCTATGGCATTGAGATAAACGACTTTGCTGTAACTGTTGCCACTACTGCTCTATGGATTTCAGAGGCTCAGATGCTTGCAGAGACAGAGAAAATTATCCATCAGGACATAGATTTTCTGCCGCTGAAAAGTTATTTCAACATCCGAGAGGGTAATGCGCTTAGGATGGACTGGGATGTGATAGAGGTGCCCTCAGATATTCCTACGATATATGCCAAGAATGCTTACGTTATTTTTGAGGATGAACCAATGATGGCTAGTGAACCTGCTGTATATGAAGACATTAACCTTGTTACTTCCGATGTGAAACGTGGTCCCAAACCAAACATCAGATACAAGGTAAGATATGACTATATCATAGGCAATCCGCCTTTTGTAGGATACTCATTGCAGAGCAAAGAACAAAAAGAAGATATACTAAACGTGTTTATCGACAAAAATGGTAAACCATACAAAACGGCAGGTAAAATAGACTATGTGGCTGGTTGGTATTATAAAGCTGCACAACTGATTAAAAATTCCAAAGGAACTCGTGTCGCACTTGTATCTACAAATAGCATTACTCAGGGCGAACAAGTGGCTGCCATATGGAAACCATTACAGGAATTGTTTGGTATTCATATAGACTTTGCCTGTCGGACGTTCAGATGGGATAGTGAAGCAAGTCTTAAGGCTCATGTACATTGTGTTATTATTGGATTTAGTAACATGAATGTACCAAAATTTATTTATGATAATGATAAACAGAAAACAGCAGAATACATCAATGCTTATTTGATTGATGCTCCTGAAGTATATCTTGAAAGCAAATCAAAACCCTTGTGTGAGATTCCTCAGATGAGTAGTGGTGGGAAACCTGTGGAAGGCGGTTTCCTTATTCTATCGCCAGCGGAGAAAAATGAAATTTTGGAAAAAGAGCCTCAGATTGAACAATATATTAGACCTTTTACAAGCGGAGATGATTTTATTAATAACAAGAAACGTTATTGCCTTTGGCTCGTTGGCGCAAATCCAACTGATTTAAAACATTCTCCTAATGTGATGTCAAGAGTAGAAAAAGTTCGAGAATTTCGTCTTGCAAGTACAAAAGAAGCTACTCGTCGTTGTGCAGAAAGTCCTACACTGTTTATGGAGGTTAAAGTCCCTCAAAGCGACTATCTTCTTATACCGGCAACTTCTTCAGAACAACGCAGATACATCCCAATTGGTTATGTTGACAAAAAAGTAATACCCAACAATGCTGTACAGTTTGTGCCAGAAGCTACACTATATCATTTTGGAGTTATTACTAGCAATGTTCATATGGCTTGGATGAGGGCTGTATGTGGAAGATTGGAGATGCGATATCGATATTCAGCAAACATTGTTTATAACAACTTCCCTTGGCCTAACCCAACAGATGAACAAAAAGCAAGAATTGAGCAGACGGCACAAGCAATACTTGATGCTCGTGCCAAATATCCTGATTCTTCTTTGGCAGACCTTTATGATGAACTGACAATGCCAGTAGAACTTCGTAAGGCTCATCAAGATAACGACCGTGCAGTGATGCAGGCTTATGGTTTCAACGTAAAAACTATGACTGAAAGTCAATGCGTTGCAGAATTATTTAAGATGTATAAGGAGATGACAAAACAATAAAGATAATATTGAAAGATGCAAATATATGGACAAGCAAAAATATAATAACTACCCTCTGGCTATAAGTCAGATACTTGGATTGATTGAGGCTAACGATATAGCTATCCCAGAGATTCAGCGTCCGTTTGTATGGCGGAAGTCGCAAGTACGCGACTTAATGGATTCTCTTTATAAGGGCTATCCTACAGGTTATATTATTATATGGAAAAACCCTTCCGTTAAACTTAAGAATGGATCTCTTTCTGAAGGAAAGAAAGTCCTCATTGATGGTCAGCAACGTATCACAGCTTTGATGACAGCTATTGCTGGTAAAACTGTTGTGTTTGATGACTATAGCGAAGGACGTGTAAAAATTGCTTTTGACCCATTTGCTGCCATTTCTGGTAATCCGGATGCAGAGTTGTTCGCAGTCCAGACTCCAGCACATCTTAAAGGAAAAAGATGGATTCCAGATATTGCTGAGCTTTTTAAACCTGACTTTTCAAGTTTCAAGTTCATCAACCAATATGTAGTTGACAATCCAGAAATGGACCAAGAAGAATTGCATAAGGTGCTGGAAAGCCTAAAGAACCTTCAGCATTGCAATATCGGAGTAATAGAATTGGATGCGTCTTTGGATATAGATGTTGTTACAGACATATTTATACGCATTAATTCCAAAGGAACAGCCTTGAGTCAAGGAGACTTCGTAATGTCTAAGATTGCTGCAGACGAGATTCATGGTGGCAATACACTACGCAAGGTTGTTGATTACTTTGCCCACCTCTGCAAAGATGGTACTTTCTATAATAAGATAAAAGAGAAAGATCAGGTATTTGCTTCTTCTGGCTATCTTAACAAACTGGAGTGGCTAAAAGATGACAAGGAAACAGTATATGACCCAGAATGTGACGATGTGCTTCGTGTAGCATTTATGCATCGTTGTAAGAGAGCGAAGTTGGCAGATTTGGTTGCTATGCTCTCAGGTCGTGATTTCGAAACTCGTGAATTCAAGGAGGAGATTGTAGAATCCACATATAAGGAACTTGAAGCAGGCATCAACAATGTCATAAAAGGATATAATTTTACACAGTTTATGCTGGCTATCCGTAGCGCTGGTTTTACATCGAAGAAACTGGTTAACTCAGTAATGGCCATCGATTTTGCCTATGCTGTTTATCTGCTACTTCAAGAATCAAAGGAAATTCCTGTAGATGAAATTAAGAGTATAGTGCAGCGTTGGTATGTTCTTTCTGTTTTGACAGGACGTTACAGTGCATCTCCAGAATCTGCGTTTGCGAAAGATATACGTGCAATAGGAGAAAATGGAGTCAAGGCTACGTTACAAGCTATTGAAGATGCCAACCTTTCAGATGCTTTCTGGAACGTTCAGCTTAATCAGAATCTTACTTTCGTTTCTTCTATCAATCCTACCTATCAGGTATTCCTTGCTGCGCAGAATTTCTTTAAGAAAGATTCATTGCTATCTCATATTCCTGTGGGTGAACTAGTTAATCTTGGTGGAGACATACACCATATATTCCCCAAACAATATCTAGTGGATAATGGCTATGACAAACACGAATATAATCAGGTAGCCAACTATGCATATCTGGATACTCCTATTAATATAAAGATAGGTAAAAAATCTCCCAAAGAATATCTGAACGAAGCTCTTAATGCGATAAAGGGTACAGAAGATAATTCTTATAAGGCCATCAAGAGCGAGACTGAATTTATAAAGAATCTTGAAGATAACTGTATTCCAGTTGAGATTTTGGAAATGGACCACACCAGTTATCAGACATTCCTTGAAACTCGCAGAGCCAAAATGACAGAACTTATAAAATCGTACTACTATAACCTATAACTGCTACCTTTTTTCTGATAATGGTCTGACAGGTTAAGTGACTAAGATTGCTGAAGTTTTAAGGTGTATATTCTTGCTCCCAAAAATAATTTTGCCGCGTAGCCGCGTAGGCGCGTAATTTTGATTTTTGATTTTTGAAACAGGCGTACCATGCGTACCATGCGTACCATTTGGTTTTGAGCATTTGCAACAAAATCAGTAAATCCTGCAAATCCACATTTCAAGGAATTTATCTGAAATGCTGTAAACCTTTGTGCGTTCTACACTTTGGTAGGTCAAGAGTTGTTTGTCCAGTAGAGCGCTGATGGCATACTGGACTGAACTGGGAGATTTGAGCGCATGTTTTTTTACATAGGCAACAGAGGTCACTCCACTGGCCTTTCCTTCTTTGGCAATGGAAACCAGTGTTTCTTTTTGCTGGTAGTTAAGCTGGTTCATGACGGAATCAAACGTGTGGCCTTTCTCCTCCAGAATGTCATTTAGTATATTGTAGATATCAGTCTCGTCTATGGTTTTGTCGGGTTCAATATAGGCGAATGCGTTATGGAGCACATTGTGTACATAATAGGTGTGACCTTCGAAAAGGTCGTAGGCAAGTGATGCAGCTTCAGGGCTAATCTTGCGACTTGCATTCGCGAACTGCTCTTCTGCAAAGGCTGTATAGACGTCTTTAGAGATGCATTCTAAGTATATCTGCTCTGCGCTATTGTAAAAAGGCTTGGCTGCAGAGTTGAACATATTCTCCAATATATGGCGATTGCTGCCGGCATAGATGAAAAGGCAGTTGTTCATCTTTTGGATATGTGTGCGAAGCGTGGCTTCTACGTTTTTCTCTGGATAGTTGGCAATCTGCTGGAATTCGTCGATAGCGAAGATGCAGGGTTTGTCTGCTTGCTCCAGATAGCGGAAAATCTCTTCCAACGTCAGTTCCGGGGAGTGGATGTCGCCCAACTTGATGTTGAAAGTGGGAGTGTTGGAAACAGGATCGTAGCCAAAACTGCCCGCCAACGAGTGAAGACCTGCCAAAAACTTGTCAAGAACGGCCTTTCCCTTGGGGACAAGCACCGAGTATATCTCCTTACTAAGGAATAAAACAAGCTCATTTAGACTTGTGGTGGGGTAAATGTCCGTATAGAAGGTATAGTAGTTGTCCTTGATTGACGGCTGCTCAAATACGTGACGAATCAACTGCGTCTTGCCCATTCTTCTGGGCGATGTAAGAAGGATGTGTGCCTTGTTCTCCAAAGTGCGCACCATCCACGATGTTTCTTTCTCCCTGTCGCAGAAATAAGCCTCAGGGATGATTCCAGTGATGTAGAAAGGATTTTCCATAATTCTGATTTTGGGTGCAAAGTTAAGTAAAATATTGCAATTATACAAATTCTATTATAGAAATTCTATAATTGAGAGAAAATCTTTTAATTTCTACGCATATCTTGATGCCTTTACACAAAAAAAGTGTAATTTTGCAGCCGGATAGATGGAGTATTCGAGAAGTATGGACAAGAACAACAAGATAATCATTCAGCAGCTGACTGGGCTTTGTGCCCTGATGCACCTGTTGGTGGACGGAATTTGTATCTGTTGCCTGTACCTGATGGCTTCTCAGTTCTCTGCGGCACATATCGCTGGGATATTCATCACCTACAATGTCTTGGCTTTCATGTCTCAGCCGTTTACAGGAATGTGGGCAGACAGGGTGGAACGAAAGCATTGGATGCTGCTGGCGGCGGTTCTGCTGCTGACATTGGCGGTATTGGCGACATCTGTCGTGATGTCTATGGAATGGCAGACTTTCGGAATGCCTGTCGTTGCTGTCTTGCTTGGAGCCGGCAACTCACTTTTCCACGTGTGGGGCGGCAAGCAGGTTGCAGTCAGTACGCAAAATGACATCCGTGCCTTGGGCGCATTTGTCGCGACAGGTGCGTTCGGCTTGGCACTTGGTGCTGTATTCTGCTCATGGCCTTTGCTTTACCTCTTCCTCCTTTCCCTGTGCCTTCTGTCGATAGCAAGGCTGCACATAGGTGATTCTGCATTGTCAGCGGACTCCTCTGAGGCCGTCAAAAGCATGTTTGGTGCAACGTTCGTGCTGGTGTCTGTCATAGCGTTAATGGTGGCTGTTATGATGCGCTCTTTTGTTAGCGAGAGCTTTTCAGGAGGACTGCCAAAGAACTCTGAAATGGTGCTGCTTATAGGGCTGATGTCTATGCTGGGCAAGATGGCTGGAGGATGGATTGCCCATTGGGCTGGTATAGTCAGGATGATTGTTATGATTCTGATTGTGCTTGTAACCTGTTTCCTCTTCAGAAATCAGAGTATGGCGGCCTTATTCGTGGGTATGTTTGCAGTAAACTGTACGATGCCTGTTACGCTGTATCTTGCTAATGTCGTACTTCCAGGCAGGGAAGGACTGGCTTTCGGCCTTCTCGCTGCGGCACTTATTCCTGGATATTTATTTGCCTTTGTACTATGACGATTATTCCGATATTGATACTTGCACTTATTCCAACGATTCTGATAGAATTGGCTGTGTTGCTGCTCCTGCGCGAACGCAGGAAGCGAGTGCTTGCATCATCGGTTGTAGTCAATGTACTTACAAATGTTCCGCTTAACCTCTATATTTATTATGTCAGCAACAGTCTTCTGGCCCTCTTAATAGGAGAGGTGATAGTTGTTCTTGTGGAGGCGCTGTGGTACTATGTTTTTATCAAAGACCTGTCGCAATCCTTCACATACAGCATCCTGTGTAATGCCATAAGTTTCCTGGCAGGACTGCTTGTGCAGATTTTTTACTTATTCTTTCAAAATATATAGATTATAAACCTTATAAAATTAAATTGTTATGATGCAGTTTTTGGACATTGTTATTGGTAATCGCGTTCCTAAGTCGAGGATTACGCGTCAGATTGTCGATTCAATCAAGGTTCAACCAAAACCAACAGTTCCTGATACGACAGCAGTTCCTCAGGATACTTCTCATGTGATTTCAAGTGCTGATATTTCAGGCAATATGCAGCAGATGGCTGATATAACACCAGATCCATC
>JAEEGL010980399.1_pt1 | contig 40373 bp, 33 predicted proteins | sample 9134231 | NCBI WGS metagenome assembly JAEEGL01 (sample SAMN16246548, study PRJNA631951) | gut metagenome | biome: gut microbiome; feature: rumen; material: fiber-attached | host: Bos | place: Iran: Karaj | collected 2018-10
GCGGGTCTCCGACTGCAGACGGAACATGGTAAAGGTATGCTTCGCGATGAACGCGGCTACAAACAGTGAGATTGGTGTGATCACTACCACAACGATGGTGATCAGCCAGTTGACCGACAGCATGAAACCCAGGGTCCCGAAGATGGTCAGCACACCGGTGAACAACTGGATGAAGCCCATCAAAAGGCCGTCCGCGAACTGGTCCGCATCCGCGATGACGCGGCTCACGATCTCGCCGGTGGGATGCGCATCGATGTAGGACAGCGGCAGGATCCCGATCTTACGAAAGGCGTCCCGGCGCACATCGCGCACGATATTGTATGTCAGGCGATTGTTGCATATATTCATGACCCACTGCGCCGCGGCCGTGATCACGATGATGATGCCTCCGCGCAGGAGGATCGGTTTGAGCTTATCGAAACTGACCTTACCCGGCGCGGCGATATGGTCGATCGCCTGGCCGATCAGGATCGGGATATACAGGGTAAGCACGACGGTGAGTGCCGCCAGCAGGATGGATATGATGAGATATACGCGGTACGGACGGATCGCCCGCAGCACCTTACGAAGGGTCTCTTTCTGAGAGGAGTTTATGACTGTCATCACGCACCTACCTCCTCTTTTTTCGGGAACTGGGAGTAATAGATCTCTTTATAGACCTCGCATTTCTCCAACAATTCCTCATGGGTACCCAGGCCGACCTGCGCACCATCATCCAGGACCAGGATCTGATCCGCATGCATGATAGAAGATGTCCGCTGCGATACGATGAAAGTCGTCGGTTTGGGATCCAGGTGCTCAAGTGCCTGGCGCAGTTTCGCGTCCGTAGCGAAGTCCAGCGCGGAAGCACTGTCATCCAGGATGAGGATCTCAGGCTGCCGGACCAACGCTCGGGCGATGGTCAGCCGCTGTCTCTGCCCACCGGACAAATTGCGGCCATTCTGTTCGACCACGGCATCCAGTCCACCCTCTTTCTGGTCCACGAATTCTTTCGCCTGGGAGATCTCCAGCGCCTTCTGCAGTGCTTCCTCCGACGCGTCCGGATTGCCCCATAGCAGGTTCTCCCGGATCGTCCCCTGGAACAGTTGTGCTTTCTGCGGCACCAGACCGATCTTCGCGCGCAGCGCTTCCTTTGAATAATATTGGACCGGCTGTTCTTCCACGCGTACCTCACCATCGGTCGCATCATAGAAACGCGGGATCATGTTGATGACAGAGGTCTTTCCGGAGCCGGTACCGCCGATGATACCGATGGTCTGCCCTTTCATGACTCTGAGATTGATATCGGTCAAAGCCTCCGCGCCGGCCCCGGGATAGGTCAGGCAGGCATGCTGGAAAGCCACCACCGTGTCCGGTGTCAGCGAAAAAGCACCGGCGGGCAGCACCGTCGTGTTTTCACCCAGTGTGCCGAACGTTTGGGACGGTTCGATATCCAGCACGGCCTGCACGCGGTTCGCACACGCCAGCGCTTTATTGATCTGGATGATCAGGTTGGCCAGTTTGACCAGTTCGATCAGGATCTGTGACATATAGTTGACCAGAGCGATCACCTGCCCTTGCGTCAGGATGCCTCGGTCGACCTTGATAGCACCGCTCCACAGCAGCACCAGAGTCGCCGCATTGATGATCACATAGGTGACCGGGCTCATGATCGCCGAGATCCTTCCCACATACAGCTGCAGGTTCCATAAGGTCTCGTTCTTTTTGTCGAAATCCTCCGCCTCCGCCGCTTCCTTGTTGAATGCACGGATCACACGGCTGCCGGTAAGATTCTCCCGCGTGATGCCCAGAACGTCATCCAGTGCAGACTGCACCTTTCTGAACAGAGGGATGGAGACCAACATCACCCCAAAGACCACCACGGAAAGCAGCGGGATCGTAACCACGAAGATCAAAGCAGCCCGCGCATTGACGGTAAAGGCCATGACCATGGCACCGAATACGATGAACGGTGAGCGCAAAAGCAGACGCAGCGCCAGGTTCAGTCCATTCTGGATCTGGTTGATGTCGCTGGTCAACCGGGTGATGAACGTAGCTGTTCCGGTATGATCCTGATCCGCATAGGAAAGTTCTTGAATATGGGAGAACAATGCATGACGGACCTTTGAAGAGAATCCTACGGCCGCTTTTGCGGAGAAATATTGGGCCGTGAATGCACAAAGCATGCCAATAAGTGCCAATGCGACCAGTACACCGCCCATTTTGAAGATCATGCTTTTGTCGCCGGCGGCAATACCTTTATCGATGATCGCAGCCATGACCAACGGTACGATCAAGTCGAAGGATGCCTCCAGCAGCTTGAACAGTGGTCCAAGAATGGATTCAAGCTTGTACTCTTTCAAATATACGATCAGTTTTTTCATGGATCGTACTCCTTACGATGTAGTCAGATCGAGGATGTCATAGATCTCATGCAGATCCCGGATCTCATAGTCGATGCGCGGCCGCTCTGCCGTTTCGTCCACCGCAGCACCCGCAGCGACTTCGGGATGATACCAGCAGGTTCGGATCCCGGCGTTGACCCCGCCCTGGATGTCGCTGGTCAATGAATCTCCGACGATCAGGATCTCCTCTTTACGGATCCCCGGCACATCCGCCTCCAGCCGTTCGCACACCGGGATGAAGAATCGGGCGTCTGGTTTCTCGAATCCGATCTGGTCCGAGATGAAGGCTCCGTCCAGGAGCTGATCCAGGCCTGACCGCTGCAGTTTCTTGGTCTGTGCGGCCAAGGTCCCGTTGCTGGCGCCGTATTGCGGGATCCTGCCCTTCAGCTCTGCCACGATTTGGTCCGCATCGTCACAGAAAACGATGGTATCCCCCAGGGCGAGCTGGTATTTTTTGTTGAAAGCAGATGCCAGCCTGTGATCCACGCCGATCACAGAGAAGAAATCCTCGAACCGCCGCACCAGGATCTGCGGTTTTTCCATCTCACCGCGTTCCAGTTTTTTCCAGTACGCATCGTTGATCTCTGCGTAGGTGGCGAGCATTGCATCTGTGCAGTCACCAAACCCGTATTCCGCAAACAAGGTTCGGATCGCGGCCTTCTCCGCAGCTTTGAAGTTCAATAACGTTCCATCCACGTCCCAAAGCAATGCCCGGATCATGCTTCCGCCTCCATCAAAAGGCTGGGGAAGTCCTTACGGAACCGCTCTTTATCTTCTTCGGACAGTTCCAGATACAGCCGCACGTTCTCCATGCTCATGTTGCCGATGGAGAACAAAAGCTCTGTGAAGTCCTTTTTGTTATACCCAAACTCTGCTTCCCAGTCGCAGAGTTTTTTCATGCCATAGTAATAGCAGGTGAAATATCCAGGCGTATTCATCTGGGACTGCACCTGGCCTCGGGCTACATGCCGGGCGAAGCCCAGCTCATCCATGTAGAGCCGGGTAGCCTCTTCCACGGACTTTCCAAAATAGAAGAGCATCAGATCCGCCTTGATGCGTACAGAAGTATGATGCCTGCGATAGGCTACGAACAGAGGGAACCAGGGGTCTTCACCAAAGATCCACTCGAACGCCCGCTCCGTACGATGGGCCGTTCCTTCGATCAGCGGTATATGCTTGGCACCGATCTTCAGCGTCTGCGGCAGCGGATCGGTGATTCCGCGCACGAACTGCACATGATGCCCGGGATAGGTCTCATGCATGGCGTTCATCTTGATCCATCCATCGGTGATCTGCTGATAATTATACTGGTTCAGGAACATCTGTCCCACGATGGGCCACTGGTGTACATCACCATTCTCATAACCGCCCCAGGGATAGGATTCTCTGAGCTGTGAAGGGACCTTCAGGCAGACGCACTGTTCATCCTCCGGCAGATCCACGAATTCATGGGCCAGTGCGCGGGTGCGCGCCAGATAGACCGTGGCTCGCGCATACATTTCTTCCGGGCTGTCACACGGACCTGCGTATTTCCACAGCAGAACATTGGCCTCTCCCACCGTCTGCGGCAGGGGCTCCTCGACACCTGTCATACGGATGGCACGTGCCGCACGATCCAACACTTCCGCACGTGTTTTCTCGATCTCCTGCTCGTACCAAGCCAGCAGTTCATCCAGCTCGACCCCCAGCTTTTCGTGCAAGAGGCGACCGTACTCGTCCCCTTCCATTTTGACGAAGCGCTCCGCATCGGGCACCTGTTCTACTGCAGGCGCTGTTTCCGTGATCAATTCCTGACGGACCCAGGTCTGCCACTCCAGCATGTGATCTGCCAGCGTGTACAAGGCCTGCTGCGCCTGATCCACTGCTTCCTCTCCCAGCCTGGTGAACCAGTCCGGCACTTCTTCCGCGATCCAGCGCAGATCCTGCACCGCGAAGGTCACTCCATCCGCCCAGCGGATCAATTCCTTCTGGGCTGTATCTTTCATGAACGGACGCACCGTCTCCCATACAGAGTGCTGGTTCTGCGCACGCAGCAGAAAATCCTGAAAACGCTCTTTAAGCGGTCGGCAGTCGCTGCGCATCAAAGCGGAAAAACCCCATCCGCTATGCAGCAGGCGGCTGGCCGGATTGCGATACGGCGCTTCGACTTTCTCCCGCATGGCTTCAAGATAATCATTCAAATGGTTCTTGATCAGCTGATAGACCGGATCCGGCGCTTCGATCTCTTTCGCCCGACGGCACAGAGCTTCATAGCGCCCCATCGTTTCCGCCTGCGTATCCGGCGTCTCGATGACCAGATCCTTTTCTTTACGGCCGTATCCTTCAAATAAGACGATATCCCTGTCCAATGCACGATAGTCCTGGGTCAATGTTTCATTTCTCACTGGGGTGTTTCTCCATTCCATTCCGCATAGAATTCATGTAAAAAATCTACCATCACCTGGTGACGATGTTCCGCCATCCGGCGCGCTGTTTCGGTATTCATCATATCCTTCAGCAACAGCAGTTTCTCATAAAAATGATTGATCGTGGTGTTGCTGTTTTTGCGGTATTCTTCCGCGGATTTGCCCGGCTGCGGCAGGATGTCCGGGTCATACATGAGCTGACCGCGGGTCCCGCCATAAGCAAATGTACGACCGATCCCGATGGCGCCAATGGCGTCCAGTCGATCTGCGTCCTGCACGATCTTGCCCTCCAGCGTATCCGGCACCTCCGTATCCGCACCCTTGAAGGACACTTTCCGGACGATGTCGAACACCTGCTGCTGTTTTCCCGCAGGAATGCCATGCCGCCGCATCAGACGTTCTGCATTCTCCGTCGCGCCGAACGCCGCACCGGTCAGTTTATAGTCATCCACGTCATGCAGCAGGGCTGCCAAAGCGCAGAGCTCCGCGTCAGCACCCTCTTCCGCAGCGATCTGCCTGGCCAGCCGCACCACCCGCTCCGTGTGGAACCAGTCATGACCGGAGGCATCCCCGGCAAAGAGATCCTGCACTTCCTCTTCGAGGGAAGGTTGATACACGACCTCGAATTCCTCACAGACCACGGGCATATCTTCTGTAAAGGCAAAGCCCTCTACCTCGCTCATTTCTCTTGTAAAGAAATCCCGATGGACGATACGCCAGCTGTCCAGGGACCGGTCGTCCTCCCCTTCCTTGTACGCATGCGCGGCACTGACCTCAGAAAATGGAACGATGGTCACCTTGGTCGTGCGGATCACACAGACTGCATCCTCTCGGCTATCCAGGATGACACTGTATTCTCCCACTTCCGGGATCGGTTCTCCCTCCGCCTCATACAGCGGGAAGGATGACGCCGTCGCGGTCTTGATCCCGCTGCAGACCAGTTCTGCCAGAAGATCAGGTGCATCGCCGAATGCCCAGGCTTCGTAACTGCCCGACAGACCGGATCGTTCCCATAATGTTTCCGCACGCATAGGCATAAAGCTCCTTTTTTGCTGTTATTATGCTTATTATAAGCTTTGCCCCAAGTAAAGACAAGAATTGTTTTCTTATTTTCTTTTAGTTAATTTTAGTAAAACTATTGCTTTTTACCTTATCCTATGTTACACTAAAGTCAAGAAACGATAGGAGGTGTTGTATATGTCCATCAAACGTTTAGCTCCCTGGATGCTGGTCCTGGTCACGATCATCTGGGGCTCTGGCTTCGTCGCATCCCAGGCTGCCATCGACGGCGGATACAGCTCGTCGTTCATCATGTTCGGCCGCTTCACTGCCGCGGCTTTGACCGTGGGTCTCTTTTTTCATAACAAACTCCGTGGATTTCGTACACAGGAGCTCTTGATGAGCCTGCTCTCCGGTGTACTGCTGTTTGCTTCTTTCCTGATCCAGACCATCGGTCTGCGCTATACGACACCCTCCAAAAACGCCTTCTTGACCGCAACCAACGTGGTCATGGTCCCGTTCATCTATTGGGTGATCGCAAAAAGACGTCCCTCCATCGCTGCTTTCTTCTCTGCTATCATCTGCTTCGTTGGTGTCTCCATCCTTTCCGTAGATTTCTCAGAAGGGTTCGTCTTTCAGGCCGGAGATCTTCTTTCACTGCTCTGTGCTTTTTTCTTCGCCCTGCATATGGTCGTGATCGACCGCTTCGCAGCCCGCATGGACGCACTGCGTCTGACTTTCGGGCAGTTGGCAGGCGCTGCTTTATGCGCCTTGATCCTCTGTCTGATCCGGCTCCCGCAGGCCATGGAAGACGTGCATCTTTTGACCGTTCCAGGTGCAGCACGCACCGGTGCTTTCGCCATCCTGTATCTCGCTCTTTTCTCCACCTGTCTCTGCTACTTTTTGCAGACCCATGCCCAGGTCCACGTCGAAGCATCCAAAGCCGCTCTCATCCTCTGCATGGAATCGGTCTTCGGCACACTCTTCTCCATACTTTTCGGATATGAACATCTGAAACTCACCATGATCATCGGAGGTCTGATGATTCTCTTCTCCATACTCTTTGCAGAGCTAAGATCCGGAAAAAAAACCTGAAATTACCTATGAAACAAACAGTAAAAAGCCAGGTATCATCAGATACCTGGCTTATATTATGCAGACGGGCCGGAAAAGGTCGGTCCGGCTCAGAAAAAGGGCCATCGGGAAAGCAGCAGCCCGGGGATCACCACGATCAGGAAGAACGCCCAGCTCACCAAAGTAAAAGTTTTCACAAACGCACGGCCTTGACCGGGATATTCCCGCACATAGATGCGGTAGTTGATCACGGACGCAAGGGAGCCGATCAAAGAACAAAGCCCCGCCGTATCCGCTCCGTATATGAGGCCTGCAAAATTCTCTGTGAAAGGATACAATACAATGGATGCCGGCACATTGGAAATGATCTGGCTCAGTCCGATCGCCCACCAATACTCTCGCCCGGCCACAGCCCGACGCAGCAGATCAGCGACCTTCTCATTAGCGGTGATAGAACTGGAAAACACGAAGAAGCACAGGAAGGTGACGATCAAGACGTAGTCAACCTTCCGCAGCAGCTGACGATCGAAGATCAGGATCGCCCCCAGCACGATACCGACTGCCACATACCAGTACGCTGTCCGACTGACGATGACGGCCAGGATCAGCAAAAACAGCATTCCATAGAGGATGCGCTTTTCTTTTCTTGCAGGATCCCAGGGCGTCTCCGCACCGACTGCTGAGATCTCCTCCTTTGGATCTTTCCGATAGAGGAAATAGACAAAGCCCACCAGCAGGATCGCGGACATGACGCACAGCGGCAGCATATGCAGCATAAAATGGCCGGTGCTGACCCCTGACTGCCCATAAAGGAAAAGGTTCTGAGGGCTCCCGAAGGGCATCAGCAGACTGCCGCGTATAGCCGCGATATTCTCCATCGAGAGCACCGGCAGGATGTACCGTTCCTTGCCTCCACTGCGAAACAGCAGGATCGTCAGCGGGACAAAAATGATCAGCGATACATCGTTGGTGACGAACATGGAACTGAAAAAAACGCCGAAGATCAGGAACAGCGAAAGACTCGTCATCCGTTTCAGTTTCGATGCTGATCCAACCAAGGGACGCAGGACGTTCTCCTGTTTGAAACCCTCCAGCACGCAAAGCATCATCAGCAGGGTCCCCAACGTCCGCCAGTCGATTTCATGAAGCAATTGCTTCGAAGGCGGCGTAATGATCATTGCCGCCGCTGCTGCCGCCAATGACAGGCTCAGCATCAATTCTTTCTTTAAAAACCCCAGGACTCTTTTCACTGATCCATGTTCCCCTTAAGATCATTCTGTTTCACAATAAGTTTTACAGTTGGTGCTCCCGGATCCAGGCGGCGACCTTCTCGGCTACCTTCTTTACGGTACCTTCCTCAAAGGGACTGTCCAGACCCACATATTGTACGGTATCCGCAAAGCGGCGGGTGCCGGCGCTGCGGATGAACTGCATGTATTTCTCCCAGGCAAGATCCGCATCTTCCAGGGACAGCATCCAGAACTGGAAAGCCACGATCTGCGCTAACGCGTAATCGATATAGTACAGCGGGTTCATGAAGACATGCAGTTTGTACTGCCATCCGGCATAACGGCTATAGAACGGGATATCTTCATAATCTGTCAGATGGGGCTGAAACGCCTCCAAAAGCCGCTTCCACTCCTGATGCCGTTCTTCGGGTGTCCAGTCCGGATTCTCAAACGCACTGTACTGGAAGGCATCGATGATGCAGGCATAAGGGATGAACGACAGCGCGTTCTCCGCGTGTGCGATCTCGTACTTCGCTGTATCCTCCTTCAGCAGCAGTTCGTGGAACTTCGCCGTCAGGAATTCCATGCTCATGGAATGACACTCTGCCGTCTCACTGCTGTAGCGGCGCAGATAGCTGTTGCCCTCAAAAGCGGGGTCGCGATAGGCGGTGTATCCCTCGAAGGCGTGGCCGGCTTCATGCGTCAGCACGTCCACATCTCCGGAACCGCCGTTGAAGTTGGAAAAAATGAACGGTGCTTTGTATTTTTCGATCGATGAACAGTACCCGCCAGGCGCCTTGCCTGGTTTGGACTCGACCTCCAGAAGCCCGTTATCGACCATGAAATCGAAGAATTCCGCGGTCTCCGGGGACAGGCGATGATACATTTCCTGCGCCGCGGCGATCAGCTCCTGCGGGGTGCCCTTCGGCGTCGGATTGCCATCCAAGAACATCGTCAGATTATCGTAGGCCTTCCAATCCGTGATGCCGATGCGTTTTGCCTGCAGCTTTTTGATCTCCGTCACCAGTGGGACCAGGTCCTTCTGCACCTGGTCGCGGAAAGCTTTGACTTCTTTCGGGCCATATCCATACCGGCGCATCCGGATGACCGCAAGCTCGGTATAGTCCTTATACCCCAGGATCCGTGCCTGTTCATTGCGGTTGTGGACCAATCGGTCATAGATCTGATCCAGTTCTTCCCCGATACTGTCGAAGAAGGCACCTTCCGCTGCATAGGCCGCGCGACGCACGCTACGGTCCGCCGATGCCTTATAGGGCGGCATCTGCTCCACCGTCAGGGTCTTGCCATCGAAGGGGATCTGTGCCGATGAGTACAGTTTGAAATAACGGGTCGCCAGACGGTTCTCCTCCTGCTTGAGCGGGATGATCTCCGCGGACATGCCCTTCACCTGATAATCGATCTTCTCCATGGTGAATTCGCCCAAGGTCTCGGTCAGCTCCTCACGGAACCGGGACTCTGACATGGCACGGGCCAGGTGCGCCATTTCATTCTGCACGCGGGGCATGTTTTCATCGAAGAACGCCTGCTCGGCGGCATAGAATTCGTCCCGCGTGTCCACATCGTTGCGGATGCTCGCGATGGCGCGCTGGCTGTTGAATTCCCGCATCAGCTCCTCGCTCGCATGGAACGCCGCGATCTGGGCTGCAGCGGAATCCGCCTGCTCCATGGTGTCGATGATCTTCTTCAGCTCCACCAGCACCGCTTCCACGTCGGGCCGTGTATATACAAAATCTTGAAACTTCATACTGCTTGTCCCTTTCTCAGACTGCAAAAGGTCCCGGTGCCGGAGCAGCACCACGTTTTGCTCCATAATAATCCTCGTCGAAGGTGATCGGCGTACCATCCGGATTCTCATAATACTCTTCCGGCTCAAAAGCCATGCCCAGGATCTCGGTATCGATGACGCGGGTCTGCACTGCGGGCAGGTCTTTCAGGACCTCTGCCAGATTGGTGCTGAAGGATCCATCTGCGCCGACTTCCATCCGGATCTCGCGTTCCTGATCGTCGACTACTGCGTTCTTCTCCTTGGAGATGCCTTTGGCGCCATTTAGATAGACATTGCCTTCCGCCCAGACCGGGAGTTTGGAATAGTAGCGATCGCTCGGTTCGGAACCCATGCCGCAGTATCCCTCGAACATGGCATCCCATTCCTCAAACGTCGGATATTCTTCGAAGGGATAGGTACCCACGTGGACGTTGCCGTCGTCCCATTCCATATTCATGCCCTTCATAGCCTCTTCCGCAGCCAAAAGGTTCGGATGCACGGGCTTCTGTACAAATACGTTATTGTAGAAACGGTCATCCCCGTGCAGGAAGGTCATGAAACCTGCGACCTCCGTACGATGCTGTACATGATATGGCGTGTACCGCGGAGAAGACAGGGTCTTGGCGCCATTGTTGGTGCCACGGCCGACGGCGGCCAAAGAACCCGCGATCAGGTTGTGCACCAACGCGATGCCCTGCGTTGCCATTTTCACGGAACGCGTCGACAGAAGGATATTGTTGTCGATCAATGTGGGACCGTGAGATACTTCTACGAAGATGTCTTCGCCCATGGCCCGCAAGGCCGCAGGACTGTTCAGCAGATAGTCATACGGCAGGCAGTTGTCGTGGAACAGGTTCTGCGTGACACGGGTGCCCTGCGCCTGCCAGTCCAGCCACAGACCTCGGGTGCAATGATGGATATGGTTGCGGCGGTAAATCACGTCGATCGCGGCATGCATCTTGATGCCGCCGATCTCGGCGCCGGCCAGATTCTGTTTGTTGTTGATATGATGGATGTGGTTGTCTTCGATGATCGAGAACACGCCGCCCAGATGGCCTACGATACCGGTCTGTCCGCAGTCATGGATCTCGCAGCGGCGCACGATATGGGAACCGATGCGTTCTTTCGTCCAGCCTTCATACTGCGCCTGGCAGATGCAGTCACGCTCGGTCTGCGTTCCATCTTTATACTTTTTGTGCAGCCATTTATTATCATTGTAGGGCTGCAGATATTTGCCCAGAGAGATGCCGGAGCACTTGGATTCATATACTTCGCAGTCCTCGATGATCCAGCCTTTGGACCAGTGCGGACCGATCATGCCTTCCTGATATGCGGTCGGCGGTGCCCACTGAGTGGCCGCTTCTCGGACAGTGAACCCGGACAAGGTAATAAAGCCGATGCCCTCTTGGCTCGGGTAGAAGCAGTGTTTGCGTACGCTCAGTTCGACCTCTTCCTGATTCGGATCCAGTCCCTGGAAGTTGGCATAGAGCACGGTAGCATCAGCCGCTTCGTCCTGTTCGGTATACCAGGTATAGATGGAGAAGTCACGATCCCAGGAGGATTCGGAAGGTTTAGGATCCAGCACATCCGCAAGCTCCGTCACCTCATACATGGACTTATGGTTGAGATATACGTCACCCAGATGCGCGATGAAGAAGGCGATGAACCAGTCTCCGGAAACAAGTGTCGTATAGGGATTACGGTCCCCCGCAAACAAGCTGTTCGGGACGCAGGCTTTCCACGTCGTTCCTTCATACAGTTCCCACCCGGTCAACGGTTCCGCCCCGGTGATCACCGCGCCCAGCGGTTCCGCAGACCGGTACACGATGCGGGCTTCTTCCGTACCTGCAAAGGCCGGATCCACCCATTCCCGGTAGATACCCGGCATAACGATGACTTCATCTCCCGGACGGGCGATGGCCGCCGCTTCTGAAATGGTCCTGAACGGTGCTTCCTGCAAACCGTTTCCAAAATTCGTTGCGTTTTGATCCACATAATACTTCATAACACGTACCTCTTTCTGAAGTTTTATTGCTTCCATCATATCTTATGTGGCCGCATTTGTCCAAACTTATTTCCAGCGTTCGTATTGTTTTTTCATGTAGGCTGCGATATCCATGTCGTATGCCGCGTCCAGGGCGCCTTCTGCCCGGATCTCCTCATAAGATCCCCGCGCGATGATCCGTCCGTGCTTGAGAACGACCAATGTATCCGCCATGGCCAATGCCAGGTTGACATCATGGTACACACCGATGAGTGTGTGGCCAGGCTCCCTGCTCCAGTTGTCCAGATACTCCATCATATCGGACTGCACCTTCAGATCCAGGTGGTTCGTCGGTTCATCCAGCAGGATGACCGGTGTCTCCTGCGCCAGTGTACGCGCCAGGAACACGCGTTGGAGCTGGCCTCCGGACAAGGCCCCGATCGGATGATCAGCTTGATCCGAAAGGCCTGTAATTGCAAGGCACTCATCTACTTTCGTTCGATCTTCCTGCGACGCGGCACGCCCGGGCTTGATGCGCACATAACGGCCCAACAGCACCGTCTCCCGCACGGTATAGGAGAAATAGGTCTCCGAGACCTGCATCATCATGGCAAGACAGGAGGCGATCTCCCGGCGCTTCATGTTTTTCAGTTCATTGCTGCCCAAAAGGACCTGTCCTTCATACGGCAGCATGCCGGTCATCGTGCGCAGCAATGTCGTCTTGCCGGATCCATTGGCTCCCAGGATGGCAATGCGGCTGCCCTCCGGGATCGTCAGGTCGATGTCCCGCAACACAGGCACATAGGTGGATCCGCGGCCATATCCCGCACTTACATTGTTCAGTCGGATATCCATCAACTCACCTCCTGATTCTGCCCAGGAAATCGCCGAAGGCGATTTATCATGTGCCTCATGCATATTCTTTGAACAGTTTTGCGATGGCACATGTTTAGCCTCGCTTTCTGAAAAACAGCCACAGGAAGAACGGCGCACCGACTAACGCTGTGACCGCACCGATGGCGATCTCCCGCGGGGAAATGATCGTTCGCGCGATGGTATCTGCAAGCGCCATAAAGGAGCCGCCATACAGGAAGGACAATGGCAGCACTGTTTTATGCGAAGCCCCATAGACCCTGCGGATCGCATGCGGCACGATCAGGTCCACGAAGCCGATGGTCCCGGAGAAACAGACCGCTGTGCCGGTCAAAAGAGAGGCTACGAGCAGCAGGATCCGTTTTACAGACCCGGTGGAAACGCCGATGGCCATGGACTGCTCATCTCCGAAGGAAAGAATGTCCAGTTCCCGGTGAAAGCCCAGCAGCACCAGTGTCCCGATCAAACTGACCGGCGCAAGGATCTGTACATGGAACCAGCGTCTGCCGGAGAAGGAACCCATCTGCCACATGAGGATCCGCTGCAGGTACTCATGGTTCAAGGACTCCACCAGGATCAGCAAGGCGTTGACAAACAAGGAAAACACCATACCAAAGAGTACGATAGTCGTGCTTTTCACGTTATGGTCCAGTCGGCTCGAGATGGCGATGACGGTCAGCACCGTCAGCAGGCCAAATACAAAACCGCTGACAGGCAGCATCAAAGAGCCCCAGAAAGGGATCTGTCCAAACAGAGTCAGTGCCAAAGCCGCACCTAAAGAAGCCCCGGAAGAAACCCCCAGCGTATATGATGATGCCAAAGGATTCTGCAGGACCGACTGCATCACAGCACCGCTCACCGACAGGGCTCCGCCCACGAAAAAGGCCATGAGCACCCGCGGCAGGCGGATCGACCAAAGGATCGAGACCTGGGATGGGTTGATCCGTTCCGGGATGCCCGCCCCAAACAATTTGTGCAGCAGGACCCGGTACGCGTCCCCCATGCTGATGGACGCGCTGCCGATCCCGTAGGCACATAAAACAACTGCAAGGCTGATCATGCAACCGATGATCAGCCTTGTACCGTATCCATGCTTATAAGACAGCATGAAACCTCCTTATCAAATCAGGCTGCCAGATCTTCGGCAGGCGCGAAAGGATCTGCAAGATCTCCAAACGTCTCCGGATACGCGATCTTCGCGATCTCCACCAGAGCGCTTACCACATGCTGGTTCGGACGGTTCAGTGCATCGGAGTTGACCAACAGATACACCTCGCCGTTCTTGACGGCCTGTACGTTCTCCCAGCCCTCCAGGCTCAGCAGGATATTGACGACGTCCGGGGTATACAGGTCGGTCGTCACGATCAGCTGCGGGTCCATCTCGATGCAGGCTTCCTCGGTCAGGCCGACCCAGGAGTCCTCGTTTTTCGTAACGCTTTCCAGCCCGGCGATGGACAGGATCTCGTCGATATACGTGTTTTTACCAGCGGAATAGATGGTCGGATACTCAGCCGTCGGTGTGGACATTTCATACAGGACCGTTTTCTTGTCCTGGATGCCCTCGGCCTGTTTCTTGATCTCTTCGACCGTTTTGTTCATATCGTCCACGATGGCCTGGGCCTTGTCCGCGGCACCCACGCAGGCACCGATGAACTTCAGGTCTTCCCCGATCTCGGCGATGGATGTGCTGCTGGGAATGTCTGCAACGCAGACACCGGATTCCCGCAAGGAGGCGAAAACGTCCTCGCCGCCGGCCTGGCTCATACCGGTGGTAAAGACGATATCCGGAGCCAGGGAGGCGATGGCCTCGTTGTCCGGCGCCATCATGTCGAAGACGGCGACGTCCTCCTTCAATGATGCAGCGTAACTAAACTGAGAGTATGTGTCGATACCTACGATCTTGTCACCCAGACCCAGATCGATCAGGAATTCGGTGGTCGAAGGTGCCAGAGACACGATACTCTTGACTTCCGCAGGTACGGTGATATCGTTACCGCTGCGGTCTTTCGTCGGCAGTTCTGTGCTCGCAGCACTGCCGCTCTTGGAACTGTCCTTGCTGCAGCCGCTGATCATGGAAACGACCATCAGCGCCGCCAGCAGAAGGACCAGTACTTTGTTCTTCATTCTTCTGCTCCTTTCTGTAGATTTTCTTCGTCAGGAAGGGCTTTATGCACAAAAATAAAGCACCTTCTCTGATCGCGAAGAAGAAGCCAAAGCGTACGGCGGCAGGTATCTGACTTAAGGCCTGTGTCCCATGGGGTGATCGTGCTCCGGTCCAAGAAGCACTTCCTTCCATGCAGACCTCTTACAGTAGCGGCACTGTCGGAGACTTGCACTCCCGTTCCCTATTAAGGCGGCTGGGCGGACCCACCTAGCCGGCACCGTCATACGTGTAGATTTATACCATATTTCAGCATAAAAGTCAAACGAGCTGCCCCTCACGGAGCAGCCCGATCTCAAGACTAAAAATCCTTATCCGATGTATTCTTTTCCACCCATATACGGACGCAGGACTTCCGGAATGCGGATGCGGCCATCAGCCTGCAGATTGTTCTCCAGGAAGGCGATCAGCATACGCGGCGGCGCCACGACCGTGTTGTTCAGGGTATGTGCGAAGTACTTCTGCCCATCCGCGCCATTGACGCGGATCTTCAGACGGCGGGCTTGCGCATCGCCCAGGTTGGAGCAGCTGCCGACCTCGAAATATTTCTTCTGGCGCGGGCTCCAGGCCTCTACGTCGAAGGACTTGACTTTCAGATCCGCCAGGTCGCCGGAGCAGCACTCCAGCGTACGCACCGGGATGTCCATGCTGCGGAACAGGTCGACCGTATTCTGCCACAGTTTGTTGAACCACATCATGCTGTCCTCCGGCTTGCAGATGACGATCATCTCCTGCTTCTCGAACTGGTGGATGCGGTAGACGCCACGCTCCTCGATGCCATGCGCTCCCTTTTCCTTACGGAAGCAGGGCGAATAGCTGGTCAGCGTCTGCGGCAGACTTTCCTCCGGGATGATCTGATCCACGAAGCGGCCGATCATGGAATGCTCCGACGTACCGATGAGGAACAGGTCCTCGCCCTCGATCTTGTACATCATGGCGTCCATCTCGTCGAAACTCATAACACCATCGACGATGGCGCTGCGGATCATGAACGGCGGGATGACATAGGTGAAACCACGGTCGATCATGAAGTCACGGGCGTAACTGATGACGGCGGAATGCAGGCGTGCGATGTCGCCCAGCAGATAATAGAAACCATTGCCGGCCACGCGGCGGGCAGCGTCCAGATCGATCCCGTTCAGACGCTCCATGATCTCGGTATGATAGGGGATCTCAAAGTCCGGCACGACCGGCTCACCATATTTCGTGACCTCGACGTTCTCGCTGTCGTCTTTACCGATCGGCACGCTCTCGTCGATGATATTGGGGATGGTCAGCATGATGGTGCGGATCTTGGCTTCGAGCTCCGCTTCCTTCGCTTCCAGTTCCTCCAAGCGAGCGGACTGGCGGGTGACCTCTTCCTTCATGGCTTCGGCCTCTTCCTTCTTGCCCTGCTTGTACAGGCCGCCGATGCTCTTACTGATCTTGTTGCGGTTGGCGCGCAGGCTGTCGGCTTCCTGCTTGGCTTCACGGTTCTGCCGGTCCAGTTCGATGACCTCGTCGACTAAGGGCAGTTTGCGGTCCTGGAACTTCTTCTTGATATTTTCTTTTACCAGTTCCGGGTTCTCACGCAAAAAACGCAGATCTAACATGTTTGTTTTCTCCTCTCGAAAATATAATACGCGGCCGCTTCCATCCCGATCTTGGGACGGAAGGACCGCGTTGCCACCCAATTTGCCCTGTATGCACAGGACCTCTTCATTACAGCGGATAAGGGTGCTTGTACCCGCAGCTTTCGCTGCCTGCTCCGAAAGTGGAACGGCCCCGCATACGCTCCGGCTTGCACCAGCCGCCGGCTCTCTGCACCGCTGTTTGAGGCTTATTCTTTCATCAATGCCTGTCCATCATACTCGTTTTTGACGGGTATGTCAAGAACTGATTTCAACCCTCCACCGTGCACAGTGTGCCCCGCAGGCTGTAGCCGACCTTGCGGTAGCAGGCATTGGACGCTTCGTAATCCGCATTGGTATACAGTATGGGGATCTGCCCCAGCTCCATGACTGCGCAGGAGGCCTCATAGACCAGATGCTCAGCATAGTGGCGGCGCCGTTTGTCCGCAGGTGTAAAGACCGGGCCAAGGCGGGCCAGACCATCGTCACCCGGGCGGAAACCGCAAAGGCTGACAGGCACTTCGTTCTCATCCACCCACATGAACAGTGCATGAAGACCGATCTTCTCCCGCAAGCCTTCCCTGTGCTCCTCTGCCGGTCTCTTATCGATGCCCACGTCCTCCTGGAACAACAACATCCAGTCCACCAGAAGATCCAGATCCGCCTCTTCACAAGCCCGCATATGCCCGCCGACGACGCTTTTCGGCGCGACCGGCTGCAGGCACTCGTAGGTCATCATGTTCATGGAAATATGCAGATCCGGCCGTTTCTTTAGGAAATACTCCGCCGCCTCATGCTTCAGATTATAGTGGAACTTCTCCGGCGGCCATTCTTCCATGGTGATCCGGTATACCTGCTCCATCGCTTCCTCGCTGATCCCGTCCACAGTCCAGAGCCAGACCGGGAACGGTTCCGCAGACAGGCAAAGAATGAAGTTCTGATCATCCGTGACGATACGGGCACATTGCTTCTTCAAGATCATGGAAAGCACAGCAAACGTATATTTATCCTGTTCCAGGATCTTCTCATCGTATTCCAACGGTGCATTATTACTGTAGCGGATCATAGTATTTCTCCTTATGTTCTATATATCCCAGCAAGCCCACCCTCATCCTGCGGTCCATATCCGGTAGTACGTGATACGTGATATAACATGCGGTCATACGGTATCGGAGCCATACGATGCTTGAGGATTCGAACCCCTGTGCGGCTCTGCGCACACCTCCATGTGCAACTTAGGCAGTTGCCGCCTGATATGCACGCCCCCAGGATTACCAACTGATGGTCTTACTTTTCGATGAGGCGGGTCTTCCAGTTCGTCTCCTGCAGGAGATTGTCCAGCAGGCGGATCTCCTTGGCCAACGCATCCACCTCAGCCTGCAGTTCGGAGGCTTTCAGGACGGATCTTACCTTGATCTCCGTACCGCGGGCCCTTTGCGTATTCTGTCCCGCCGTATAGACCAGATCCCGGTACGCCGAGATCTTCAGCAGTATGGCATCTTTTCTGGCGATCATTTCGGTCAATGAAGAACCCTGCACCTTGGTACGGCAGTTCGTCAGATTGATCTGCGCCATCAACGTTTCCAACCGAGCGACAGCACCGTCCAGTTCCTTAAGCAATGCGGCGGGATCTTCTGCCGGCTCCTCCCCCTCCTGCACAAGGATGCAATTGTTCAGCCGGCGCCGCAGCTCCTCGATCTTTCGATTGAGATCCGCGCGTTCCTGTAAAGCTTCTGCTAATTTCATTCTAACTCCTTTTGCTAGCCTTCGGCGATTTGTCATATGCCTCAAATGTGGTCATTTCGCGATCATGTGATGGCACTTATTCTCCTTTTGAGACGTTCTCTTTCAGCCACTCGACCCAAGCGTCGAATCCTTCGCCCGTCTTGGCCGACAGGAAAAAGATCCTCGCGGCAGGGTTCAATCGGTGCACCCGCTCAACAAAGGCTTGATCGTCGAATCTGAAAAACTTCCGGGTATCGGTCTTATTGACCAGCACCACCTGGCAGACCTGGAACATCAGCGGATATTTCAAAGGCTTGTCATCCCCCTCCGGCAAGGATAAGATGACTGCGTTCACGGTCGCTCCCGTATCCTGCTCGGCCGGGCAGACCAGGTTGCCCACGTTCTCCATGAACAGCAGATCCAGATCGGACGTATCGAATTCCTCCAAGGCCTGCTGCGTCATGGCTGCGTCCATGGCGCATTCTCCACCGGTATGCACCTGGATGGTACGTACTCCTGCAGCCGCCATCTTCTCCGCGTCCACCGTGGCATCGATGTCCGCCTCCATGACGCCGATCTTATATTCAGGGCTAAGAGCCTGGATGGTCCTGAGCAAAGTCGTGGTCTTTCCGGCTCCGGGTGAAGCCATAAGGTTGATCATGAAGGTATGGTCTTCTTTGTTCTTCTGCCGGACCTCGGCTGCGATGCGATCGTTCAGATCGAAGACACCGACGTTGACGTCGATCACTTTGAAATTGCTCATACATCCACCTCCGCTCTCCATGCATCGACCTGATCCGCAAGCCACCCGGCCGCTTCCTCGAACCCTTCGCCTGTCTCCGCGGAAACGGGGATCACCTTGGCAGCAGCATTGCGCATGTGCACATATTCTCGGAAAACCTCGATATCGAAATCGAAGGCTTCCATCGCGTCGATCTTGTTCAGCAGGACCAGATCCGCTTTCTCGAACATCAACGGATATTTCAGCGGCTTATCATCCCCTTCGGGCACGGACAGGATGACCAGATCTTTCACCGCCCCGGTATCGAATTCAGCCGGACAGACCAGATTGCCCACGTTCTCCAGGATGACCAGATCCAATGCTTCAGAACCGATCTCCCGCAAGCTTTGACGGCTCATGTCCGCATCCAGATGGCACATACCGCCGGTATGCAGCTGCACCGCCGGAAGACCGGCCTGCAGCATGGTACGCGTATCCACGTCCCCGTCGATATCGGCCTCAAGAACACCGATCTTATAGACATCCCGCAGCTGTTCGGCCAGCCGCAGGATGCAGGACGTTTTGCCTGAACCCGGCGAAGACATAACATTCAAATAAAAAGTTTTCTGCCCTCGAAGCTCCTCCCGCAGACGATCCGCATCCGCATCGTTATCCGCAAGGATCGACTCCTTCAGCTCGATGATCCTGATCTCATCCAACATGAAAATATCCCTCTGCAACTGTATTTTATTATGATCATGATAATACAATCGCAGAGGGAATGCAAGATTTACGCAATTTCGATGCTGAGAATATCCTGCTCGTTGAAGTAGCGGCCGCACCATCCATCGGTGTTCAGGCAGATGCCGCAGCCGGGCTCTGTATTTTCAGATGCTTCAAAGAAATAATCCACAAGACCGGTGTAACGGACCCCGCTTTTGCCAATAATGGTGATCCTCCGGCCGGCCGCCTTGGCGGACCTTGCGATGTTCAGATACGTACTCATGGTTTGCTCACTCCTTATGCTTTCTTTTTATTCTTCTATGAACAGGTAGTAATCGTCCTCGGACGCAAAGAGCATATATGCGCCGTCGACATATCCCATATAACCACTGTCTGTGAAATAACCTTTCATGATCGGCACCTCCTGCTTGTTTGATGATACCATTCTATCGCAACAGAAGTCCAAAAAAGGTCACTCGAAAAAGAATAAATCAGAAAGTTATAGAAAAAAGCCTGAAAACATCCCAGGCTTTTATGATCATGATCTGACAGTGTCCTGTCATAGTTTTACCCATGGGTCCAGCATCAGGCAGGCATATGATCCAGGTATTCCTTGATGGCCTTCTTCCCCTCTTCCAGCTTCCGATCTGTTGCCTCCGCGGATGATGTCGGATCTTCCTTGATCGGAAGGGAAAGGATCTTGAAAAGAAATCCTATGGCGGTCTCTCTGTCCACCTGGACATAGACCGTCGTCCCCTCGTTGGACCCTTCCGGGACAAACCTGCACTGCAGGTACGTCATGCCGGTGCGGTCTATGTATCCCGTCGGCTCGAAATCCGTGATCGGCCGGAGCACCTCCCCGAACTTTTTCTTGATGCCCTGCGTAAGCGTATAGGGGTATCTGCCGGTCTCCAGTAAAGCGAACCGGTATACTTCCACCGTCCTTGTCCTGAGTTTTCCTCTGAATCCAAGTTTCTCCGCTGCATCTATGGAAGAAGCAGGAAGTCCGGATGATTTCATCTTTTTAATGTACGCATCCAGGCAATCATCCGCATATCGGAGCAGTTCCTGATTGCACTTCCATATATGCCGGATGTTGTCCCTCGCTGAGCTCTCTCCGGAAACAGCGCCGCGGCTCTTTTGCATCCTATCGGTATCCACACGGTCCTCCCTTTTCTATATCATGATCTATACGATCAGACCATCTCGAAAAACCTGAATTCCGCAGCGTTATCGCTTACTGTATCGTTGCTGCTCGCATACATGCCGAGCATAGTCCCGACCATGCACCCGACCTTTTCCGGATTCAGGATATGACCATCGAAAGAACATAATTCTGTCAGATCTTCCTCGGAAGGCCCGTAAAACAGCCTCCAGTCCTCTCCTACCATCTGGATCCGCAAAGTGACATCCTCTCGGTCATAGGGAACTTCCGCTATGATCTCATGTTTTGTCTGGCAGGAAAAATTCGGCATAAACGGAGGTGCGTCAAAATCGCAAGTGACAGCAATGGCACGCAGCAGCTGCTTTCCCTCATCGACACAGCGCACAAAATGCAACTGATGGTTCATAGCTTGCAGGATCAGAAGTCCAGCCGTTTCCTGCCCTTCCGGCATAAAGTGCATCTGCGTCGTAATCCGCGTCTCGGGCTCTCGCTGCCGTCTGGCGACAAAAGCTACATAGGCATCCCGATCCAGCGAAGGTTCAAAGCCCATCGGTCTGAGTTCTGCATCCGCCCTCTGCGGGATGCAGTGCAGCTTAAGGCCGGAACCGCTCAATTTCCAGTACTTCTCATAGGGTCTACCCCAGAAAGTCCAATACAACGGAAGTTCTTTCTGGTCGAATGCATCTCTGGTGGGTTCCGGCACATATGCTTCTTCTTTCAGGCATGACGGTGCCGGGTAAGACCACTCCACTTTTCCGGTCTCCGCCGAGAACATAGGCCAGTCTTTCTCCCAGGTCACCGGACAGATGAACGTCTCCCGGCCGAGATTCTTACATGCACCGGCGATCAAACGGCTGGCAAGGAACACTGCGTACCAAGATCCGTCCGGCAGCTCCACAAGATCCGCGTGACCAACGTTCGTGATCGGGCATCGATAGCCCATATGCCGATGCGTCAACACCGGGTTGCCCGGGAACCCCTCAAAGAAGGAAAACAATTCTTTGCTCCTCGCAACCGCAACCGAGTGGAAATGCTCTGTTCCGCCTTCCGCGATAAGGAGATAGTAATAATCCCCGATATGATAGAGGTGGGGTGCCTCCGGAGAAGCCGCTCCGCGAAGCGCGCTGTTCCAGATCGTGAAAGGCGCACCGATCATCTTGAACCTCTCGATATCGAACCGAGCCGCCCAGATCCCGCGTTCCATGACTCCGGCACCGTTATCCCACACATTGCCCGTACCCATGACATAGCACTGCCCATCATCATCGAAGAACAGAGATGCATCGATCCCCGGGATATCGTCAAGCCAGTGGATCTCCGACCATGGCCCTGCAGGATCTTTTGCTGTCACGATGTAATTGCCCCGGTCCGCGAAATTGGTGTTCATCATGTAGAACGTCCCATCATGATACCGAAGCGTCGGTGCCATGAGCCCGCCAATGCCGCAGTTGGCTTCCATGTGAAAACCGTTGTCCTCCGTCATCACGTTCGCGATCTGCGTCCAGTGCACCAGGTCCCGACTATGAAAGATCGGGATACCGGGAAACAGTTCAAAACTGGAACATGCGATGTAATAGTCATCACCGACCCGGCAGATGCTCGGATCCGGATAATAGCCCGGAATGATCGGATTCTTCAATTCAGTCATGGAAAATCTCCTCTTCTTGTTACTGTTTTGGGTACTGCGCTAAGATCGAACGTTTGCTTCGGCTTTATGAAACGTGTTACAGGAAGAATGCTTCCTGTACCGTGCCGTCGGCATCCGGCAGCGTGCCACCCATCAGATGGGCGATCGTCGGTCCGTCGTCCACAAGTTTCATCGGTCCTTCCACTTCTCCTGGCCGCACCTTCGGCCCCATCATGGAGAAGAAGGTCTGGTAATCCTTTTTCAGCGGCGAATACCCATGGGTCGACCAGGTGATATGCGGCATGTTGTCGATATCTTCCGGCTGGATCCTATGCAGCGTTTCATCGATATCCGCCTCGTCCAGGAAGTAGTAGCCCCTGGCGGCTTCGACCATCAAACTGCAAGCTCCGGCACCCATGTCCTTCGCTTCTTCTCCGGAATAGATGGCTTCGATGCAATTGTCGTGTGCCGCGCTGAAAGCCTCCAAAAGAGCCCGGGTCTGGGGGATCTTCGCCGGGTCCGCCACGTGGATGTACGCCGATCCATCGCAGGTATGGGAGATCACCCGCCAGTCTTTCACTGTCCCGTTTTCCTTCAGGTGCAGCAGGTTCTGCCTGCGGAAAAGGGCGTTCAAGTAGACCGCCGTGTGCTCGTCCAGGCTGGAATGGTCGCCCAGGATGACGAAGTGCGTCTGCTCCATCAAGCCCATCTTCTCTACCAGATCGAAGATCTCCTGCAGGCGGCGGTCATGGCGGTCCAGCGCTGCCATGGCTTCCGGGCTGCTGTGCCCGTACATATGACGGGTCCAGTCCAGATCCACATAATGGATGAACTGCACTTCCGGCCTCTTCTCTGCAAAGGTATCCAGCACCACATGGTGCATGAAATCATCCAGCGCCGGCTGCCTGATCCCGTCCATCTCCTTGCCGTGCCGCAGGAATGCTTCCAACTGGAACAGTTTGCTGCCGTTGCGCAGCGACGTGAAGATCTGGTTGTCCCACTTCCGGTTGGAAAAGATCTCCGGCATGTTATATTTGACCTTGCGATTGCCGGCAGACACCGACCACAGATACGCCGCTATGGTCTGATGCTGCTCATGCGCCAGGTCGAACAACGTCTTGCCCTTGATATACCTGACCTGCCAGTACCAGTCCTCCTGCCCCAGGCGATGCGGCTGGAATTTCGTGTTATTGATGACACCGTGGTTGACCGGATAGCGTCCTGTCACGATCGTCGCATGGGACGGATACGTCACCGTCGGGTAGACGCCGTCCACATGCTGACAATATGCTGCCCGCTCCCGATACCAACGGAAGGCCGGACGCTCCCATATGGGGTCGTCCCCGGCCAGATTATCCAATGAAATGATCCAATAATACTGCTTCATGATGCTTACTTAAATATGATCGTATCCAACTGCACAGTGCCTGCGCAGGTCTCCAACTGTACTGCATTGCCGCCCTCTGCCAAAGTGACAGGAAGCGTATAAACCTTGGCCTCCTTCGCGTCGACCACCAATTGTGCCTCGGTACCACCACAGCGGACCTGGAGCACCGCCGGTTCCGTTCCGACGTTGCGCGCCTCGATCTCCACTGTCTGTCCCGCTTCCGCATGGCGGATCGAATACTGCACGAACTCGCCCGTCCTCAGTTCCAGACAAAGGCTGCGCCAGGATTCCGTAGGATCCGGCCGTCTGGGTCCACCCATGAAGGAATGGAACGCCGGAGGAAGCGCGCCTGGCTTCAGCACCATCTTCATACCACTTTCCGGCCGATAACCGAACGCATTGCCATAGATCCAACCGTTGGAACGATGGGTCTCCTCCGGATCATCAAAACCAACGGCAGGCAATGTAAACGATCCTTTACGCAGCAGATATCGGCTCCTTTCCTCGTCCACGACCCGGTACTCCGGCTTCATGTTCTCCAGCATCTCGTCGAAGATCTTTTTGCTTTCCTCGTAAGAAGGTCTTGGGCCACCCTCGGCGATGAACGCTTTGACCGGCGCCCAGTTCTTCGGCAGCGGATATTTCACCAATCCAGCGCCATTGCCATCCTCATCCATAGCCGATTTCCATACCCATACGGAAAAGCCCATGTCAAATTCAGAGGCAATGTCATAATAGATCGCATTACCGGTAAGATCACTGCCACCTTCGCCGATCCATACCGGGACATTATGCCGCAGCGACGCGTCCAGATACCGGTACAGATCCTTGCGCTCCGGCGAGAAACCGTAGAAATGCGTGTGGATGCACCAGTTGTTGCACTCTGGATCGAAGTCATGCTCGAACATGCGGGTACCGCCGGAGAAGACTTCACCCTCGATCGTCAGCAGGTGATTCCGGTCATACTTGCGGATCCCCGTAATAATGTCATCGTACAGGGCTTGTACTTCGTCGATCCTCTCCTCCATGTCCGGTCCGGAGATCGGCTCGTTCAGGAAATCATAGCCACCGACGATCCAACGGTCTTTGTAGCGCTCCGCGATGTGCTCCCATAAAAGTATGGTCCGAAGACGGCTTTCCGGCTCTTCATAGGTATGGGTGCGATTGTCGATACCATCGTCACAGGCCAGTCCGGACTGTCCGCCCGGTGCCCCATGCATATCCAGGATGGCATAGACACGGTACTTTTCACACCAGTCCAGCAGTTGATCCAGCATCTGGAACGTATCTTCATTGAAGTGGATCCCGGGCTCCTCATCCAAAAGCAGGCGTGAACTGAAGGGAACACGCACGGAATTGTTGCCCAACTCCGCCATGAGTTTGATATCTTCTTCCGAGACATATTCGTGGATCCAACGGTGCTCGAATTCTTTTGCATACGCGGTTCCGCACAGTTCGCGCACCGTAGGGATCATCATGCGGCCACGGTCGAATCGGCGCGGCAGCGCAAACATCCTGGGATCCATGCGCGGATCCATCAACGGCGAGCCGCCGATCATGAATCCTTCCGGATTCAGCCAGTTGCCGAGGCCCCATCCCCTCAGGATGACCGTCTCTCCATCGCCATTCACGATCCGTCGTCCATCCGTATGCAGGAAGCCCCGCACCCGGTCTCTTGAATACTTGTCAGACATCCTTCTACTCCGTTTCTACTGGAATTCTTTCAAATCGTCCAGACGCAGCAACACCGGCGCATTACCATAGCTGGCACCCACGTCGATATCGATCCAAGTCCTAGTTTTGAGGATCCGGCCATTGAGCCCCTCCCCATAAGATACTGTGGGCGTATGCCCGAAGATCGTCATAACATCCGAAAAATAAGTATCCGTAAGCTGCGGATGCACCCAGAGGAAATCATCCGGTGCATAGGCAGATAACTTTTTTTTCGGTGAGAAATGTTCGATCCCGGCGTGCACCAGCAGGAAATCCCGTCCGCCGGCAGTCACCGCTTCATACAAAGGCGCCTCTTCCAGATACTCGAAAATATCCTGCCGCTCCTCCGCGGTCAGCCGACGCATGGCTTTGAGGGTCACATCTCCACCGTTCACCAGATAAGTGTTCCACAGTTCCATCTGCTCCTGATCGAGTGCCTCCAGGCTCTCCTCCGTGATCTCCCGAAACAGGAACCTGCAGGATAAAAGCATCGCCTCATGGTTGCCCAGGATCAGCTGAACGTTGGGCTGCTCCAGCAGCCACTGCAAAGTCTGCACGCCGCCATCACCATTGCGGTCCACCACGTCGCCCAGGATGTAGAGGAAATCATCCGCAGTAAAGCCGGCACGCTCCAGCAGCGCAAGAAACTTCTCATGCGGATACCCATGCAGATCCGAGATCACATAGATCAAAACCAGCCCTCCTCTTCACCCTGATACGCTTCCTCCGACAGGAAGATACCCATCGGCTTTCTTGACATCTTGTCATAAATATACTACAATATCAAGGCAATATCAATTGCAGATTGTCTCCGTAGCTCAGCAGGATAGAGCGTCCGCCTCCTAAGCGGAAGGCCATGGGTTCGAATCCCGTCGGGGACATAAAACAAAAGGCCACCCTTCATGGGTGGCTTTTTGTTTTACATGGAATGGAAGATTCGAACGCCACGTAGGCAAAAGGTCCGGTGGACCTTTTGGTAGGGGCCGGCGTGATAGGGCTGACGCTTTAAGCGGAAGCCCGGAGCGAATCCCGTCGGGGACGTAAAACAAGAGACCACCCCTCGTGGGTGGTCTATTGTTTTATCTGGAATGGAGGATTCGAACGCCCCGCAGGTGAAAGGTCCAGTGGCCCTTTCGACCGGGGCTGGCGTGAATCCCGCCAGGGACATCATCTGGTTTTGCCATGATCCGCGGTTCGTGTTCAAGGGCACCAAGGATATGGTCAGTGATTATCCTGACTACTGGTTTCATATTAAAGGGTTCTTTATCGGAGATGGACTGGCATTGGTGATCTGTGCCGTAGCAGCGCTGGTAGTGCAGTTTATTTTTAATATGAAATTTGTGCATCTGCAGGGAGGCTGAAGAGCGTATGGAACATATTATGTATTACGTTGTAAAAATTCTTCTTATCTGGCTTCTATGTCTCTTCAGTGTGCTTCTCCATGAGGTGGGCCATGCATTAGGATATCGGAGTTCCACAGGAAAAGCAAGATGGAAGATCATTGCGGGATCCGGACCCAAGATGATTGATGCATCAAATTATATCTTCCGCTTAATCCCTGCAAGTGGTTATTTCATTCCCGAGGAAGAACCAAAAACGAATACGGCAAAGATTATAACGCTTGCAGGCGGCCCCTCGGTATCGTTATTGCAGACCATCCTGTACGGTGTCATTCGTTTCTGTATTTTGGAGTTTGTTCAGTCTGGGAGCGGTCTTCATGAAACCCTGCTCTCTGTATCCACCTTCCTTTTGTATTTCAACTTCTTTTAGTTTTTCTTTACTGTCATTCCGATTCGCTACAGAATCATATGCAGGGGGCTCGAAAGCGATGGTTTGCAGATCATTCATCTACTGAAGCATAATAAAGCGCAATAATCATGTGTCATTCTCGGGCATTCAATGCGGCGGAATGATTGATATGTTCATTCCGAATTATCATTGCTTTTCCTCTTCTTTATGCAGTCTTTTCCAAGCCTCTACCGCGATTTCCGGCAACAGATGATATAGGATCATCAGGTCGCCGTTCTTCCGGCGGAGGGTTTTTTTATTGATGGGAATATAGGTCAGATCGTTGATGTCTTCCTTCTTCGGTGCGTCGGCGATGAAAACGTCCCAAGCCGCTTCCTCCAGGGCTTCTGCCCCTGGCAGCGCGTTTAGGGAAAGGCTCTTTTCCTTTGCCTTGCGCAGCGCATCACAAATCCCTAGAATTCCGGAGACCAGTGCGGCGAGCCCCAGCAGAAGAAACACCTGCCGACTTTCCTTCACGAACAGGAAGGTGGCGGCGCCGATCACTATGCCCGCGGCAAACACGGCACCGAAGCGGACAAGCTGCGGCTTCGCGGCTCTGACCGGGTCCAGGGATACTTCAAGCTGCCTCTGCGCGCAGGCTTCGCAGACCGCACTGTGCTTTTCGTCTCCGAGGGCCTGGACGCGATTTTCCCCGCCGATATTTCTGACATGAAGTGTACGGACCTCCAGTGCGTGGATTGGATACGCCGCCTGAGTGCCGCCGCACCTGATACATTTGTCATCCATAAGTTTGTCCTTTCCGCTCATGAAAAGCGGCGGGAGCAGGCAACCTGCCCCCGCCGCGGATCAGTTGTTTCCGCACAATTCTATACAATAATGAACTGGGAGAGAAGCGACAGCATCAGACTGGCGAGCAGCAGGATGATCGCGCCGCCGAGACGGGAGGAAATCTGCGCGAAGGGCATCAGTTCCATCCGGTTTGCGGCTGACAGCACTGCAACGTCGCCCGTACCGCCCATGTTGGACATGCACAGGCCCGCGGTGATGCCTGATTCAAAGGGATAAAAGCCGACCAGCCGGCCGATGATGGCTGCACCGACGAAGGCGCCGATACAGGTGGCTGCACACAGCAGCAGATAGGTAATGCTAAAGGAAGAGATGACCGTGCCGATCTCCAGATAGCAGATACCGATACCGACCAGCAGCATATTCGTCAGGTTCTTCATGATGAACTGGAACCACTGGTAGCAGGCAATTTCGATCCGTTCCGGAACGATATTCGTGATCTTACAGATCGCAACGGAGATGATCATCCAGGCATAGGCATGGATTGTGATGCCGGTGCCCAGCGCCTTCCATGCGCCAGCCAGGATGAAGCCCCAGGCGAAGAAAGCGCCGGAAGTCAGCAGGCCGATACCCAAGTTCGAGAGGCTTAGCTCGTTGCGTTTAGCCTGCATTTCGGGGCTGATTTCCAGTTCTTTGGGATCGATAGAGCCCTCCTGCATCAGAGAACCGTTGCCATTCATTTTGCCTTTCATCACTTTAACCAGGATACCGGCCAGTACGATGGATACCGCATTGCCGATGGCAACAGCAGGTGTCATAACGGACAGAGCCTGTGCCGCAGACATAGAACTGCTGGATTCAAATATCTTGGAGAGCGGGGTTGCGCCGGCACCCATGCCACCACCCATGATCGGCAGGGCAATCAGCAGCAGGGCGTTCATGACCGGGTAGCCCATGATCGCAGCAATACCGCAGCAAAGGCCGAAAGCCAGGATCAGTCCGCCGAAGATCGCGGGGAAGTACCGGGCAGCCGCCTTTACCAGCAGTTTCCTGTTCATGCCCAAGATGGAGCCAGTAATCAGCGCGGCGATGTACCAGTCAAGGAAAGCGCCATCTCCCTTAAAAAACTTATTGATGCTGCCCACCAGATCAAGATTGCCGAAGGGGAGCGTCATGTTGTAGATAGTCTCACCGTCAACAGCCTTTGCAGCCGGAAGGATTCCGAAATAGACCAGCAGTGCGGAGCCGAAGATACATACGATGGCGCCGCCGCCGAGGTAGTCCTTGATAATTGGGGTGTGGTCACCGATCCATCCCAGAATCGTACCCAGCACGATCATGAACAGGAAGCAACCGGTCATGCCTGCGGGCAGTACGCCCAGGTAGGTAGCCAGGATAGTCACTGCGGTAATGATCAGGAAGATCGGCAGGGGGAGGTTAAACAACTGGAATGACTTCTTCTTGGGAACGTTTGTCATCTTTTTTCCTCCTTTTAATGACTTACAGCCGGGCGACTCCGCTGTCGCGGGCCGCCTGCGCAACCGCCGCTGCCACGGCAGGTCCGATGCGTTTGTCGAAAGCCATAGGCAGGATGTAATCACTTCTCAGTTCCTCATCGGAAACCAGGCCCGCGAGAGCGTGGGAAGCCGCCTGTTTCATTTCCTCATTGATGTCCTTTGCCCGGACATCCAGCGCACCGCGGAACAGGCCGGGGAAACACATCACGTTGTTGATCTGGTTTGGATGATCGCTGCGTCCGGTGCCGACCACAGCCGCACCGGCAGCCAGTGCCTCGTCCGGCTCGATTTCCGGAACGGGATTGGCCATCGGGAAGATAATCGGGCCAGGGGCCATGGAACGGATCATATCCTGGCTGACGATATGCGGTGCGCTCACGCCGATGAACACATCCGCGTCCTTCATCGCGTCTGCCAGCTTGCCGGAGAACTTCTCCGGGTTTGTGATTTTGGCCATCTCCTCCTGCGCGGGATTCATCTGTTCACCCTCGCACAGGATGCCGAAGCGGTCTACCATCTTCAGGTGCTTCACGCCCAGGTTCAGCAGATGCTTGCCGATAGCAATGCCCGCGCTGCCCGCGCCGTTGATGACACACTTTGCTTCGCCGATATCTTTTTTAACTACCTTCAGGGCATTGATCAGCGCTGCACCGACCACCACAGCGGTACCGTGCTGGTCGTCATGGAACACTGGGATATCACACAGTTCCTTCAGTTTCCGCTCAATCTCAAAGCAGCGTGGCGCTGCGATATCTTCCAAGTTGATACCGCCGAAGCTGCCGGAAATCAGGTAGATGGTGCGTACGATCTCGTCCACATCCTTACTGCGGATGCAAAGGGGGAAAGCATCCACGTCGCCAAAGGCTTTGAACAAAGCGCATTTTCCTTCCATGACCGGCATGCCGGCTTCTGGGCCGATATCGCCCAGACCGAGTACAGCGGTGCCGTCCGTGATGACTGCCACCAGGTTGTGACGGCGGGTCAGAGTAAAGGATTTGTCATAGTCTTTCTGGATTTCCAGACATGGCTGAGCAACACCTGGCGTATATGCCAGGGACAGATCATCCTTGTTCTGAACGGGAACACGAGAAACGACCTCTATCTTTCCTTGCCACTCGCTGTGCAGACGAAGAGATTCTTCCGCATAATTCAAAGGGATTCCCTCCTTATATAAAGTTTTAGTTAATTCAATTATAACGGAAAATCCAGAAAAAACAAGGCTAAATTTGGCACATTTTCACATACAGCCCCAGAGGGTTCATTCCTTCTTGTTTTCAGAATTGATAGCAGACCGCTTTCGATGTATAATCAAACTATTAAATTGAACCTTGACAGACCGGCTGGCCGCTCTTCTCCCTCGGAATCCTGCAGTCTCCTGCCACTGCACACTGCGGAAGCGAAGGGGTCCCATTCTGTTCGGAGGCGTGGGACACCATCAGCCGGTATATTTACAAAGCGCTTCAGGGCGGCAGCATCATGCATGGCTGGATGAATGACGACAGGGTGATGATAACCTGCTGTAATGAGGGCACGAGACCAGTCATTTTCAAGATCGAGCGGATATGTGATCGGAGTAAGAAATGAAAAGAAAAACGGTTGATCCTAAATATTCGATGTGTGTACAACCATCATTTATTATTGGAACCACGAATGAAGACGGTTCATACAATTTTGCACCGATCACATGGGTTAGTGTTACTCACGAAGAAGATGATCGATACCTCTTAGTCATAAGTATGTCCGGAACGAAAAGGACAAAACAGAATGTTATTAGAACAGGCTTGTTCAGCGCAAATCTCGTAAGTACAGATCTGTTGCCTCTGATGGATTATTTCGGGTCAAAGTCTGCCAAAGACGGGCAGAAAAACGATATTGCATACAACGTGAGCAAAGGAATCGTTTTGGATGTTCCCACTTTGGACGAAAGCCCTTGGGTGTATGAATGTGAGGTCTCAAGATCCGTGAAAACAGGAGATTCAACCACCTTTTTCTGCAATATCAGAAACATTCAAATGGATGAGCGACTTTCTCCAAGTGATATTTTCGACATCGATCTGACAATACTGGATCCGGTAATTTATTCTGGCAGATATCATAGCCTTGGGAAAACACTTGGAGCGATCGGGGATTTTTGTAAAAATGAAGGGAAATAATCTTGACAAGTTTTTCCATGAGACCCGACATGTCTCATTGCTGAAAACAGGGCGTTTGCTCACTTTGTGTCCTGTATTTTGTGCAGAATCCGGACTATGCTATGGACGTTTGTTGTTGAATTACTGAAGGATATCACTCCTCGGGTGTTGGAAGAATATGATTCACAATTTTTGAAAATGAAACCGTTGAATAACCCGATGACGGGTCAACCCCACAACGAATATGTTGGAACCAGTACCGTGCGTGACGTTTATAAGCTGCTTCGTAATTGTTTTGGCCAGGCTGTAAATGGGAACTCCTTGAAAAGAATCCGGCGATGAATGCTACCATGCCAAAATACAAACAACATGAACGTGAGATATGGACTCCAGAAACCTTATTCCATGCGACTGAGAATTGTAAGGATGATCGGTTGAAACTGGCCATCAATCTTGCCTTCTCCTGTTCCCTTCGATTCGGAGAACTCTTGGATTGACATGGGACTGTGTTATATTCTGTATGACAATCCGCTTCATTCTATAATTTTATTATCATACCTGGTTTTATGGATAAAAACAGCACCATAAGTTATAGGATCTGGTGCTGTTCTTTATCGCTCTCATTCATCTCTCCCTCAGATGAATGAGAAATTGCATGAGAATTATTAGTGTCGTCCCGAAAACCCTTTCCCTTTCTAGATTTTTTAATTGACTTCTACACTCCTAAGCGGAAGGCCATGGGTTCGAATCCCGTCGGGGACGTAAAACAAAAGGCCACCCTTCATGGGTGGCTTTTTGTTTTACATGGAATGGAGGATTCGAACGCCCCGTAGGCAAAAGGTCCAGTGGACCTTTTGGTAGGGGCCGGCGTGATAGGGCTGACGCCTTAAGCGGAAGCCCGGAGCGAATCCCGCCGGGGACGTAAAACCTGGGATCACCCCTTGAACCTTTTTTTCACTGTTTCTGAAGAGCAAAAACATAAAACTCTTTCTTCAGCAAGATCCATCTCTCCAAAGTCCTGTTTTTTTCTCTCTAGAAGAGTATAATATGGTCAGAGGCTCAAATCATATCGATCTTGTGACACTGAAAGTCGGAGATGCACCATGTCTACGTATTTTATCCTTTCCATCCTTGCTCCAAAAGCCATTGCCTTCATAGGCCTTTATGCAAGTGCTTTGCTTCTGGCAATTATTGGTTATTTCATGTATCGTGCTAAGCATAGTCCTAAAGAATCAAAGGTTGCCCTCCGATGCATGATCGGGACATTCTGCCTGCTCATCATCCCTGTTGTTTCTATGGTCGCTTCTGATGAAACGCCCAAGATCGATCGCATCTGGGAAAAAATCTACGCGGAAGAATATATGGCTGCCTGGGAGGATTTTGTAATCAACTTCCACGATGAAACAAAAGAAAACGGCAAGTATTATGATGACTGCGAACTTTGTTATGCTTTATGGAATCATCAGTCAGGATTTATGGATCTGGCTCATTGGTCTATGACCCGAGTGGATGGAAACCACTTTCGAGGTAAACGTCGTGATTTTTATCAGGAGAAGTTGGCGCTGATCGAAAAGGACTACGCGATCTACGTCAAGGAAAGGGAGGCCTTAGAAGCTGAGAAAATCGCCCAGGAAAAGAAAAATCCTAAGAAGATCGATCTGCCTTATGTTGGGATGTCAGAATCTATGATCTCAAAAACATCTCTGGGTGCTCCTCGTGATAAAGTGCGCCATAACACGGAAATAATCAATGGTATCGTTTACCATGCGAATCTGTACGATTTCGTAAAGAACGGCAAGTGTATTTTCACCGCGCGCTGCATCAATGGTACAGTGACCCAGGTATGGGATATGCGGGATGATCCGCAGACATTCATTTTTAATGACACCTACTACGCTCCGGAGATCAAGGTTGATGATTTCAGAGATCCTGAGGATTTTTATGATGAGTATCATGATGATTTCCTCAGCTACGAGGATGCCGAGGATTATTACTACGCGCACGGAGGAAAATAGTGTTTTATAATGTATTTTTCTTTCCAATGCAGCAGGGCGTCTTAACATCGCAAAACGTGTGTGATATAATGCACTCAAATTCATAATTCTCCTAGTTATGTAAAACAGGACTGTGCATAAACGAAAAGAAATAGTCTATCCTCAGGTCCAATAAGTGAGAAAGGAGTTCATCATGATCAGGAAAGCACAAGTAGAAGGCGGCCTCGTTCGAGGCATCCCGGCGGCTGATCCGCGTATTACAGTATTTAAAGGTATACCCTTTGCCGCACCGCCTGTGGGTGAGAATCGTTGGAGGGCGCCGCAGCCGGTCATTCCCTGGGAGGGAGAGCGCTTATGCGCAGAGTTCGCCCCCATCGCCATGCAGGAAGTTCCTGGCGTCGGGAAAGAGAATATCTACATGCGTGAGTGGCATGTGGATCCGGAAGTTCCGATGGATGAGGACTGCCTGTATCTGAACGTCTGGACACCGGCCAAGAAGGTCGATGAGAAGCTGCCGGTCTTTGTCTGGTATTTTGGCGGAGGTCTGCAGGTCGGTTATCCTTCGGAAATGGAGTTTGACGGAGAACGTCTCGCACGTCGCGGCATCGTGGTCGTCACAATCAATTATCGTGTCAATGTATTCGGATTCCTGTCGCACCCGCAGCTGACAAAAGAGCAGCCGGATGCGCCGACCAACTTTGGCCATCTGGATCAGCAGGCGGCAACGCGCTGGGTCAAGCGCAACATCCGGGCGTTCGGTGGAGATCCTGACAACATCACCATAGGAGGACAGTCTGCCGGCGGAGGAAGCGTCTGTGCACAGCTGGCATCTCCTCAAAACAAAGGACTGTTCCAACATGCGATCATCCAAAGCGGTATGTTTGGCGGTGTCTATGGAAGGGAATTCCCGTCACCTAGCCTGGCGGATGCAGAGCAAAAAGGTGTGGAATTCTTTGAAAAACTGGGTGTCTCTACATTGGAAGAAGCCAGAGCTATCGATGCGAAGACGGTCAGAGATGCCTGCAGAGGTTGGTTCTTTGGCACCGTGCCGGATGGACGGTTCTTGCTGGAAAACGCGACCAAAGTGATCTACAGCGGGCAGGCGCTTCAGGTCCCGATCCTGTTCACCCGTACATCTGATGAGTTCAAGACCGTAGTTGAGGCCGCGGATATGGATGACTTCCGCGCTCAGATGCAGAAAGCATTCGGTCCGCGTGCTGAAGCCTTCCTGGCTTTGTGCGGAGATGACCTGGAAGAGGCTATAAAGAAAACCACGGTGAGCGGCCTGGAGATCTCAGGACGCACCCTGGCGCATGCGATGTACCAGCTTCCGGATGGCAAGCCGGTCTATTATGGCGTGTTCGATGCCGAGATCCCCGGCTGGGACGATCCTGGCACGTTCCATTCGGTCGATATCTGGTTCTTCTTTGAGACTATGGCCAAGTGCTGGCGGCCGTTCGTCGGAAAGCATTATGACCTGGCCCGGCAGATGTGCAATTACTGGGCGAATTTCGTCAAGACCGGAGACCCGAATGGTCTGGATGCGGATGGCACGCCGATGCCAGAGTGGCTTCCTATGAGCGAGGACCTGACAAACAGCATGTGGTTCCGTGACAAGTCCGAACCGGAGATCGACGCGCCGGATCCCATGATGCAGATCCAGGTCGAAGCCTTCTATGATAAGATCGTAAAATAACAGAAATAATGCCACCCGAAAGGGTGGCTTGTTTTTTGATTGAAGAATTCAAACGCTCCGAGGGATAAAAGTCAGGTCATTCTCAAGGCCTATTCTATTTTCTAATAAATGGAACTCCGCATTTCCAGCAAAGATTCCGGTCGGCTCTCTGAACTTCCCCGCATTGAGGACATACAATTTTCCCAGGCGTCTGACTGTTTTTTGGAACAACAGCTCCCGACATATCGATGTTGGCTTGCGGATCAGGTCTTGCAAAAGTGTTGTTCACAGGCTGGGGCACAGCTCTGCCTGCCTGCGGCTGCGGTATAAAAGCAGGATTGACTGGTGCTGCCGGAACCGGATGCCTTCTCGATTCTTCTCTGATCTCTTCCACGTTTTCTGCGATTTCAGCAAATGTTCCTAGAATAATATAGACAAACAAGGAGTACATCGTTCCTCCGATGAGAGACAGAAATCCTACTCCATTCTGCCCAAGGGAAAAGCAAAAAATAGCTCCGGCCAAAGCTCCGATAATATTGATGATAACAAAAACAACATTAAATTTTCTTAATGTCCTATGCATGATAGATGGTTCCTCCTATATAGAATACTATTGCAATAAAATTATAACATGTTTGTCCCAACTGAACTGGTTGTCGTTCCCTTCTTTCACCCTCAACCTATATCGAGGCTCTCCCCATTCATAGACGGCTTTTTCTTCATAGCCGAATTGTCTCCATAGAAATATTCAATATTCTCCTCGTCTTCAATGATTTCGTCCTCTACCAAGTAACGCATCTGCTTTTCAAAGAAAGCATCGCTCTCCTCCAACGAGATTTCTTCAAATAAACTGTTTCGACCGGATAATGTCGCAAGAGTGGTACCAAGCTCCTATAGTGATCCCTATGGAAAGGAATGATCATAATTACACTTCTATCAGCTTTGCGATCTTCTTTGTCAAATGCCGCATTTCGCTGTTGGCGTGGTGCTCCAGACTCTTCGCGTATTGAAGCAATGCTTCTGCAGTTGCCACCAGCTGGAGATAATCCTGGTTCTTGGATGGGGTGTGTTGCTTCACTTCTTTCTTCTTCTCTACCGGTTGTGCCATATCGACCCATTCGTTTCGGAGCAGGTCGAAGCAGGATCCGGACCAGGGCGCTTCCGCTGGGATCCCAAACTCTTCTGTGATCTTTGCCGCTAAAGTCTGGCAGTTTTCATCATCACCGTGGTTGACGAATACTCTCCCGGGTTTTTGCCCGATCGCGTCCATCCAGCGCAGAAGACCTGCCTGATCCGCGTGACCGGACACGCCTTTCAGAAGATCGATCTCCGCGTTCACATGGATCTCTTCTCCCAGGATCTTCACGCTCTTTACACCATCATAAATGATGCGGCCCAACGTGCCGTTTGCCTGATATCCCACAAAGAGGATCGTGTTTGCCGCATTCCATATATTATGCTTCAAATGGTGGCAGATACGGCCGCCTTCGCACATGCCGCTGGACGCGATGATGACCTTGGGCTCCCTGTTCCAGTTCAGTGCTTGGGATTCTTCCACGGTTTCGATGGTCCTTAGTCCATCGAACCAGATGGGATTTTCACCCTCATTCATGATGGCGAGGGTCTCTTCATCCAGGCAGGCCATCTCGCACTGCAAGAATACGGCCGTCGCCTTATTGGCTAAAGGACTGTCCAGATAAACCTCGAAATCCGGGCGTTCCGGAAGAAGATTCTGCATTTTGATCTCCCGGAAGAAATACAGCAGTTCCTGGGTACGTCCGACGGCAAAGGAGGGAATGATGACCGTACCGCCGCGGGCAAAGGTCCTGCGCAATACCTGGACCAGATAGGGAATGGGATCCATCGCCTGCTCGTGGAGTCTGGCGCCATACGTGGACTCGATCAAAACGTAGTCTGCCGCGCTTACAGGGATGGGATCATTAATGATCGGCTGATCCGTATTGCCCACGTCTCCGCTGAACACCATGGTCACCGTTTTCCCCTGTTCTGTCAGGAAGCACTCCACGGAAGAAGAACCTAAAAGGTGGCCTGCATCCGTAAAGCGCAGGGAAAGGCCTTCATCCACGTCGATTATCTGGCCATAGGGACAGGCGCGGAAGAGCGGCATGGTCTTCTCCACGTCTTCGAGGGTATATACAGGCTCTACCGGTTCTTTTCCCACACGCAGATTCTTTTTGGTCTGATAGGCCGCGTCTTTCTCCTGGATCGTCGCACTGTCTGCCAACATGATCGCACACAGGTCCATCGTCTCCTGTGTAGCGTAGATCGTTCCTTGGAAACCTTGATGTACCAACAGAGGAAGCATGCCGGAATGGTCGATATGCGCATGGGTAAGGAGAACGTACTCTATCTGTTCAGGGGCAACCGGCAAAGGTGCGGTCTCATAATCCGTATGCCCCTGTATCATACCATCATCCACCAGCAGAAAGCGCCCCTCGTTCCATTCCAGTAATGTGCGGCTGCCGGTCACCTGATGATTGGCACCGAAAAAGGAAAGTTTCATGATCGACTCCTTTCATCCTCCGATCGTTGATCAATGATGCTTGGTTTATTTTAATTAAAACTCGCGGTATTATATTTATAGTATATCACAGGATGCGTCACTGCACCAGTTCCCTTCACATACTTTTCGATATCAAAAGATGATCTCTTACTGTGAAGCGTATCAGATCACAAGGGATCGCACTTGAACAATATCTGTCGTTATGATAATATTTTATGAAAGTACCCGACCTATTGTTTACTATACCGTTTCGTCCCGGAAGGCAGAGATCATGAACACGCAACAGGAAATGGCAAGAAGCATCCTACCATGCGATACCGCCAAGCCATATGCTTTTGTCAGCTATAGCAAGAAGGATTATGAGATCGTATATCCTATCGTAGCGGAGCTGCAGAAAGATGGATACAACATCTGGATCGATAAAGAACTCACCGCGAATGTTGGTGAAAACTGGCAGGATATTGCTCTGGATACGATAAGCAACAAACGTTGCAGCACCATTCTGTTCTTTGTCAGTGAGAATTCCATGCTGAGTGCTCCGGTATGCGCGGAGATCACCTGGGCACATTCCAAATTTGCGAACCGGTATGGTGCGATGAAGATCATTCCGATCTGTGCATCCAGGACCTGGTCGCCGAAGAACAAAGGGGTACACCAGTGGATCCTGGAAGATCTGTCCGATATCGAATCCGGCGAACGCTCCATCGATCCCGCAGAATATGATATCCTCAGGCTCGCGCAGATGCCGCAGGAACTATTGACCGGGCCGTCCCGGCTGCAGTATCATTCAGATCTCGCATTGCACATCTTCGAAGTACACTTTGAGCCGAACGGCGGCAACAATGAAACCTTTGCCTTTTTCAATGATCCGGAAACGATCAAAAAGAATATCCCGAAGGAAGTGCAGATCGATCAGGGCAGGAATACCGATCCTGGTCGGGAAACAATCGTTGCGGCACCGAAAGAAACCCTGCAGAAGGCAACTGATGGCATTGATGACAGCGCTTCTGTAAACAATGAAGCAAGTCACAACAAAATATATACCCTGCCGGATGGTTCACAATATGAGGGAGAATGGGTAAACGGGCAATGCCACGGCGCCGGAAAACTATATCGCCCGGATGGATCCCTCAAATATGATGGAAACTTTACGAACGGCAAGCGTGAGGGTTTTGGGAAATACTACTATGAGGCCGGCACGCGCATCGAAGGATGGTGGAAAGCCGGAAAGATCAACGGAGCCGGAAAAGAGTATCGTCCGGATGGAACTCTGAGATATGCAGGTGCATACAGAAACGGGAAGCGGGAAGGCTATGGGAAGTATTACTATGAAGACGGTTCCCGCTACGAAGGTTGGTGGAAAGATGGCAGATACCACGGAAAGGGGAAAATATATGCCCCGGATGGCAGGATCTATAGGCAGGGGATCTTCGAAAACGGAAAATATATAAGGTAGCTCCATAAAGGCCGCGACATCCGGCACGATCGATCCTGTTACTTTCAAATATTGAGACTTAATATAAAAAGCAGTATATCCGATGCTCTCGGATATACTGCTTTCGTTCTCTACGGATTTATCCACGCAGTTTGTATTGTCCCGTCCTGATGGAAGCGATGACACCGCCGTCGATCAGAAGATCCGTTCCGGTGATGAACCCGGCATGCTCTCCCAGAAGGAATGCGCCGGCCTCCGCGATCTCGTCGGAAGTACCGGTACGTTCGGCAGCGGAACTATCGATCATCCTCTGATATCCTTCACCTGAAGCCGTGAATTCATCATAAGCCAGAGGAGTCACGATGATACCGGGACTGATCGTATTGATCCTGGCCCTGCGTTCTTTCCAGGTCGTTGCGGCTGCTCTTTGTACCTGCAGATGGTTCACGCGCTTGGCGATCATGTACGCCGTTCCGGATCTCTGCATGGCAGTCTCCTGAATGAATGGGATCTCCATGAGCTGCTCCGTCGGAGTCTGCAGGATCTTGAGTTCGATCTCATTTGCGATCGGATACATATACCCGGTCTGGCTGGAAATGACAAGCCCCGCACCTCCGGCCGCCATGACTTTACCAAAAGCATCCAGCGCATATCCTGTACCGACCATGTCAAGGTTCAGGATATGTTCAGGTGAAGCCTGGCTTGGAGACGCACCGGCTGTATCGATAAAGTATTTCACATCACCGAGCGATGCCGCTTTTTCAGCGAACGCTTCTACGGAGCTTTTTTCCAATGCGTTGACGATCATCGTCTCGACATCATATCCACTATAGCGGAAATCATGAGACACGGTTTCCAGATTCTTCTCACTGATGTCGCCCAGAAGGATCTTTCTTCCAGCGGCGATCCTCCTGACGATGGCTGTTCCCATGCTGCCTGCACCAAGGAGCGCGATGACTTCTTTTTTTACGTTTCTGTCAAAAATCATTGTAATA
>JAEEGL015557969.1_pt1 | contig 40372 bp, 13 predicted proteins | sample 9134231 | NCBI WGS metagenome assembly JAEEGL01 (sample SAMN16246548, study PRJNA631951) | gut metagenome | biome: gut microbiome; feature: rumen; material: fiber-attached | host: Bos | place: Iran: Karaj | collected 2018-10
ACGTATGACAAAAGAATTGAATAATTTAGAGCGTATGATGTTGCTTAATTCAAAGCAAATGGGCGCTCTTTCTTTATATCATGAAGGTGATGATGATCTTCCTTTTGATGAGTTAGAATTAATCGTAAAAAATAATGTTTTATCTAAGAATCACATTAAAAATGTGAAAGAGTGTATTTTAGACCTTGATGAAATCTCAACAGTTGAAGATGCAACAGAAACTACAGAATTACATAATGACGACTTGTCTAAGGCAGTTTTAAAAATGCTTCATTGTCAAACAGCTCAAGTTCTTTTATTGTCAAATTCAAACACAAATTCAAGTGACAATGGACAAGCAGAGTGGTTTGTTAAGCAACCTGAAGCTTTCGTACAAGCAACTTTAATTGCAAACGATAGAAAGCAAGATGCATTTAGTGAAATACATTTTGAAGATGACTTATCGTCAATAGATTTGGATTGTCATGAGTATCTTCGTAAACCTCATGTATCAGATAAGTGGTCTGCTATTCGCAACGAAGATGAAAGTTTTAATAAAGATGCTCAAAAACTTCTAAAAGATATTCATGAGTTGGATGTAAGATTAGGTTTTGTTTCAGGAAAAGAACGTGAGGAAATAGAAAACAAAAAACTTAGAGCAGAGAATGTTCTTTTAAAGGCGACTTATGCAAGAGGTAGTGCAATACAAGATGCTTTTAGAGAAGGTGTAATAAGTGAATACTATTATAAAACACGCAATGAACAATTAATAAAACGTGATTACAAGAGAGTCCCAGAGATGTTTGAGGAAGATGATATTAAAAATAGAGAGCAATACCTCAAAGATCATGATTTACAAGATTTAAGTAAAGATGAAGCGGATGCTATTTGTAATCTTGCACTTAAAAAAGCACAAAAAGACAAGAATATATATCTCACAAAACAGTTCTTAACAAAAAAAGGACTTGCTAATTCCAGCAGATATCTTCTTTCCGAAATGGCGCTCAATAGAGAAATTTTCTATCGTGGTCTTGCAACAGGAAAGAAACAATATGATGAAGATGGAATAGAAAATAGTGATAAAATAAGTCGTATTAGCGTAGATATAGATGAAATAGGAGAAGATTATATTGGTATGACAATGCGTCAAGTACAACCAGTACAAGATGAACTCTATATAAGGAGTTTGAAAAAATGATTATCTTAGCAGTTGATGATGAGACATTAGCATTAAATTCATTGGCAGATTGCATTAAGAAGGTTAAGCCAGATGCGGACCTTTATTTATTCCGTGATCCTATAATGGCTCTTCAATCTTTGGAAAGTGGTGCAATGAAACCAGATATCATTTTTAGTGATGTTAGAATGTATGATATGACAGGCATACAATTTGCTCATAGAGTTAAGGTTATTTATCCACATACAAACATAGTGTTTGTAACAGGGTACTCCGAATATATGATGGATGCTATTAGATTGCATGCTAGTGGTTACTTGCTAAAACCAGTTGATGAAAACCAACTTCGTGAACAATTTGATAATCTTCTTTATCCAGAAAAAGATATGGGAAAGGGCAAAAAGTTCTATGCTCAAACATTTGGAAATTTCGAGTTTTTCTGTGATGGAATGCCTGTTCATTTCCCAAGAGCAAAAGCAAAAGAATTACTTGCTTATTTAATAGACAAAAAGGGAGCTGCATGTAGCCGTTCTGAGATAATTGCTTACATTTTTGATGATGCAGGTGTTGGTGGTGATCAATATTTATCTCAAGCATTCTCAACGCTTGTTAAGACATTGAATGCAATAGGTGGTTCAGATATTATCATCAAATCTCATAATGCATATGCAATAGATCCTAAAAAAATTGATTGTGATTATTATGACTACCTTAATGGTGATATAAAAGCAATTAACGCCTACCAGGGCGCATATATGACAAATTATGCCTCATGGTCAGATTTGACTGGGCCAAAAAAATATAGAATGTAACGGGAGATTTTAAAATGATGATTAAAAAAGGAAAGAAAATACTCTTATATGCCATGTTGTTGGCAACATTTGTACTAACATGCGTAGTGCTATTCGCATGTAATATCGATAATGTAAAAGAAATAAGTGTCACTCCCGATACTATAGATGTAAGAATGGGTGAGTTCAATTACTCAGACTATACCGTTACAGCAACATTCGACTCAGGCAAAACAGAACAATCTACATTAAGTGCAGATATGTTAGAGGCAAAAGATCGTATTTTATTATTCCAAGAAGGCGAACACGTACTAACTGTTTACTTTAAAGACAAGACAACAACAATTAATGTAAATGTTAGAAGAAATGTTTTTGCTGGAGCAGAATTTAATGACGTAGACATTGTATATGATGGTGAATTCCATACAGTAGAGGTAAAGAATGTTCCAGAAGGCACAACAGTAACATATCCTACAACAAATCGTTTCCGTACAGCAGGAACATATCAAGCAACTGCAATTTTAAGAAAAGATGCTTATGAGATGAAGGAAATGACTGCAAACGTAGTTATTAGAAAAGCAACTTATGATTTATCACAGATCAACTTTGAAAATAAAGAAGAAGTCTATGATGGTGACATACACGAGATATCAATTGATGGAACTTTGCCTACTGGATTATATGTAGATTATACAATAACAAAATTTGGAGGCAGAGAAGAACCAGGAAACTCTGCTAAAAATGCAGGAATATATACAATACAAGCATCATTCTCTGGTGATAATGTCAACTATAATGTAGTTGAACCAAAGATTGCAACTCTTAGAATAAAGCAAGCAGAGATAGATGTCTCAGATTTAAGTTTTGATAGCAAATGGGTTCAGTATGATCGTACTGTTCAAAAGATTGAACTTGAAGGTAATCTTCCTTTAGGAGTTTCTGTTACTTATATTAATAATGAACACGTGGACGTGGGCGTATATAATGCAACAGCTAAATTTGATATAGATGATATAGTCAATTATGAACCTATTCCAAATATGTATGCAACTTTAACAATTGAAAAAGCAGAGTATGATATGTCGGGTGTTCAATTTAATGGAACAAAGACTTCTTATGATGGTACAGAAAAGACTATAGAGATAGAAGGAACTTTGCCTATGGGATTATCAGTGTCCTATAGTGGCAATGTAGCAAAAAATGCAGGAACTTATGTAGCGACAGCATCTTTTGAAAGTAATAATCCAAACTTTAAGAATCCTGCTTCTATGACTGCAACGATTATTATTGATCCAATTCCAGCCAAAATGGACATGATTACTTTTGAACGCCGTCGTTTCATTTCTCAAAGAAATATCAAAGATGATTTCCCTCCAGAATATTGGAACTATATATTCCAACATTCAGAAGAACAATCAGCTGAAGAAAGAGCTAATTATTTAAAGGTATTTTATTTTGATCCATATCGTGCAGCTAATGAATATCGTCCTCAAAATATACCAGACGGTCTTAAAGTCAAAGATGTAAAGTATAAAAAAGTTGACGGTTGGATAGATGATCTTTCTTCGTTTGATGGTGAAGGAGAGGGATACGGAAAAAAGATTCTTGAGGATGGATACTATGTTGTTGTCATAGAATTCGATGGAAGTGGCAACTATACTGGCCTTACCAAAGTTAATACACTTATACGTGCATCAACAGTGAATAGTTTCACAAATTGGGATTTAAAGGTTTTTGATGATGATTGGGTAAACCCAGAGACAGGCAGGGCATCAGGCGCATTTATGGATTATTATGAAGGTGCTTGCAGTGAGTATAGAGATGTGTTTACATTCGGTGACATCACAATACAATACTGTGATTGTAGTATATTCTTAAAATATTCTGAAGAAGGTGTAAGCGCATTATCTCCTGCATATGATACATATATAACACAAGCCAAGAGAGAAGATTACCATACACTAGCAGAAAAATACAATGAATTCAGATTCCATCGCACCGTAAATATAAATTCGGGAGGTTATTACTATTCTGTTCCTGATAATTATTATCAACCTCTTTTGGATGCCGCAGACGAAGCATTGAGACCAACAAATGGTGAAGATGTTCCTTGGACATTTAATTTGAATGATGTGGCATTTGTTATACTTGAAGATACAGTATATAACGGTTATATGTCAAAACATACTGACCATACACAAGCTGAGTATATTGAAGTGTTAGCACATATTTTTGGATTTGAAAATGTAAGCGATTTCTTTGGCGAAGATAAAGCTACTAACAAACTTATGGAAGCATGTGTTGCAAGAATGAATGATAGTTCTTCAGGTTTATCCATGGATAGTGCTACTGGACAATTAGCATTTTCAGGTGCAATATATGACAAAAATGGCAACAATTCAGTACTTATGTTCCCATATACATTTAGTTGGATTGACATTGATGATAATCAAAGAACGGAAGCAATGATTATTTTCTGTTCATATATGTATACTGGTAGTTTTTATATTTCAGATTTTGGTGTTTTAATAAGTGATGTAGATTCATTATTTGAAATATTTAACGCACCAGCACAAGCTATTATAGTTGAAGGTCGTTGCATTAATACTGAAACTTTATTAACAAGATTATGTCCAACAGTTAAGGTAACTGATGAATCTGGAACTGATGTTTCTCATGTAGTAACAAGCGATAAAGATCTTACATTTTTGGAAGAATCTGCCGCAACAGAAAAACTTACTCAAGGAACTCGTGAAGTATATAGATTTGTTGAAAATCTCCCAGGAAATTGTGCAGAGGAGAGTGAATCATATGATTTGGCAGAACATCAAATTTCTACAAATCAAGCAACATATACATTCTGCGATGATGATATTTTTGCAAAAATAATTAAAGCAAATGGAGATTCGATTAGTTTAACAAATAGAACAGATAGAGATGAACATCCTCAAATGGAGGCTGGTGTTGCTGAAAATCTTGATTATGTAACTGAATTGTATAATTTATTTATTTCAAATTATGCAATAGGTGAAGATGTTGTTAATGAATGGAGATTGGGAGTTACTAACCGTTATTATAATTTATATAAAGATTTCTTTGAATTTACAAGTAACTTGATGGCTTTGGCAGGTCGTAATTTAGGAAAGAATAATGAATATGTCCTTAGTGAAAGTGTAATTATCGGTATGAATAATCCATTTACTATTTCCATAAACAATAGTGGAAACGATTATACTTTAGACCAATATCGTATGATAGTTGCAAAGTTGTTTGGATTCAATGATTTAGCCACATTCACATCATATACTAATACATTGGCACAAGAACTTGCTCAAAATAAGAAAAATGCAAATGTTGAATCTGTATCAGCACGTTTGATATATGACGGCGCTATTTATACAACAAATGGATATTTCATACTTCCATTCGTAATTAGAACCGAATTGTCTTTACAAAAGGTATTTGCATTGGTGTTTGTTGATACAGTTGGCAATATGTCTGTATGGATCAATGATGCACGTAATGCATTTAATGCTACTAATTTCGGTGATGCAGTCTTATCTTCGGGAGATAAATATGAGGTAACTATTTATGGCAGATGTCTATTGGCTGAAGATGATGGTTATATTATGAGAGAAGATTTAGATTCAAAGATAGCTGAATTAATAAAGGATTTGCAGAACGCTTCTCACAATATATTTAGTGTTACATATCCAAATGTAAGTTGTAAAGATACTAACGAGAACGAACAATATGGTGAATACACTATATTTAGAGAAAATGCATGTTATTTAATTTGTGATTGTTATCCACTTGGCGGAATCGTATATGCAAATGGTGAGTATTGTTCTATAACAAAGAGAATAGATAGAAACGATATTGCTGTTATGGCAGATGAGGTTGTTGCTAGATTTGATTCCTTAAGTGATTTGTATCATACATTCTTCTCTAATTATTCTATTGAAGAAAATGGTTCAAACTACTGGGAGATTGGACAAGGCAATGATAATTATCTTGACTATAGAAGATTCTTCAAACAAGCTGGAAATTTATACGCCATCGCTAATAACGATCTTGGATATACAAGTGAATATTTATTGACCAATAGTGCAGTCATTGGATTAAACAAATCCTTTGCAATTGCTGGTACGGGAAATGATCATACAGTTGATGAGTATCGTCAAATGATAGCAAATCTTTTAGGATTTGATGATGTAGCCACACTTACAACATATGCTAATATGATGGCAAATGCATTTATGGATAATGAACGTAGTGCAAATACAGACACAGTTGAAAATCGTTTGATTTATGATGGCGCTATTTATACAACAAATGGAATCTATGTTTTACCATATGTTATTAGAAGAAAAGCAAAAGACAATATTTTGACATATATGTTTGTAGATACAGATGGCACAATCTCAATTTGGATTAACAACATTAATGTCGCCTTTGATACAATCGATTTTACTGGTTATGGACCAGAAAGTAGAGAACATGTATATATTAATGGCAGATGTGTTTTATTTGAGGAAAATGACTACATTGGTTGGAATGACACCAAAATCAATAAGAATATTGCTGTAGAAAAGGTCAAGGCAATTGGATCATCTGGAGATTTCTTGATATATACTCCTTTCATAGATGAAGAAGGATTTGAAGTGTATTGGTTCTCTGTTTATGACTATGAATTAAAAGTAGTTTATGAGGATGATAACACTTATGAAATTGGAACCGTACAACGCGGGTGTTATACATTATTAAATATAGCAAGTAAAGAAGATGTTCGTATCTCTAATGATAATAGAATTTACTATGCTGAACAAGGAGGATATGACGAATGGCACTAAAAAAGAACCTAATCTATGCATTATCTGTAGTAGCTGGTGCTCTCATCTTGTCAGTTGTGATATCGCTTCCTATTTTGGCAGCAACACATGCTTTGACAATTATTAATGCAATTAGTTATATTGCTTTCTTCTTTGTTGTTTTACTAGATATAGGAATAGTTATTTTTGCACATAAGATTTTCTCAGGCAAAGCATATGATGTTATTTTTGCTTTATCTACAGCGATATTGATTTCATTCTTCCTTGGAATAGTTATTTTTGCATTGATAATCAATCATGCAAATTTCTCTAATTTTGACTGGATTGGGGTATTTAATCGTATGCTACATTGGGATTGGCGTTTTTATGCAATAACATTCTCAATATTAGTTGGTTTTTCAGCAATTTACCTTGGCTTTATAGATAGAGATTTATGGAAGTTTATGCGTTACACAGGAATTGGTGGAAAAGGCAAACTCAAAGAAATCGAAGCAAACTTAGAAAACTCTCGTTGGATGAGTGACGATGAAAAGAAAAAGATATTCAAACCAATAAAATATAGCCAACTCAACGCTAGTGACAAAGATGGCGTACCAGTTATGGCAAAACTTACAAATAAAGACAAGGATATGGAAGTATTATTCAACTCTCCTTGTCACTCAATCATTATCGGTTCTACTGGTAGTGGTAAAACAACAACATTCGTTAACCCTATGATTCAACTACTTGGTGCTTCATCAGCTGGTTCTTCAATGATTATGACAGACCCAAAAGGTGAGTTATTCAACATTCATAGTGGTTTCTTAAAAGAACGTGGTTATGACGTTAAAGTTATAGACCTTCGTGATACATATTCATCATATCGTTGGAACCCATTAGATTCTATTTGGGATCATTATCAAGAATATGCAAATGCACAACATAATGTATTCTTACATAAAGAACCATATGAAAAAGATAAATATATTCCAGCAAGTGAGGAATCTGAATTATTAGCAGCAGAGTCTTGGTATGTCTTTGATGGCAAGGCTTATGCAAATATGGCATCACTTAAGACAGCAATTAAGGTATTTAAGAAACGTACTTTTGACGAAGTATATGAAGATTTAAACGACTTAGTTTCTGCTTTGGTGCCTGTTGAAAATGAAAAAGACCCAATGTGGGAGAAAGGTGCAAGAGCAATAACACTTGCAACTCTACTTGCTATGTTAGAGGATAGTGAAGATCCACGTCTACACATGGTAAAGGAAAAGTTCAATTTCTTCAACTTGGCTAAGATATTACAAAATAGTAATAAAGACTATTACGAACTCCGTAGATATTTTGCAGGACGTAATCCTTTAAGTAAGGCATTATCTTTAAGTAAACAAGTATGTGATGCTGCAGAATCTACAAGAGCAAGTTATATGTCTATCGTATATGAAAAACTTACAATGTTTAATGACTCAGGTATTTGTGCATTAACATCTGCAAGTGATTTCGTGCCAGAAAATTTGGCAGAAAAGCCAACAGCATTATTCCTTAAGATACCAGATGAAAAAGATACACGTTACAATCTTGCAGCTATCTTTATGTTATCTATCTATAAGGCACTTATTAAGATTGCATCTACATATGAAGACCTTTCATTACCAAGAAATGTTTATTACATCTTAGATGAATTTGCAAATATGCCAAAGATTGATAAGTTTGACAAGATGATTACTGTTGGACGTTCTAGAAAGATTTGGTTCAATATGATTATACAATCATATGCACAACTTAATAACGTCTATGGAGACAAAGTTGCAGATATCGTAAAAGGTAACTGTGGTATTAAGATGTTCATTGGTTCTAATGATATGGGCACATGTAAAGAGTATAGTGAGCTTTGTGGTAACATTACTGTTGCAACGAATAGTTCTTCAGGAAGTGCAAATAGTGCACGTGATATCAATGTTACAACACAAATGCAAGTTAGACCTCTTATTTATCCAAGTGAATTACAAAGACTTAATCATCCAGGTGATATAGGGCACTCAATTGTTGTTACATTTGGTAATTATCCATTGATGACTTATTTCACACCAAGTTTCAAAGTTCCTTTCTTCAAAGTAGGAAAGATGGATACTTCAGAACTTAATGAAAGACTCTTTGATGAAAAAGAAGCATTCTATGATGTTTCAATACGTAACAATTTAGTTGAAAAAGACGCACAAGCAAAAGCAGAGAAGAAGGCCTCACGTCAAACGGCAGATAGTGAAGGCACTAGTGGAAACAATAGCGGTTCAGCATCTGGCGGTGTTGAAACAGAACAAGAAGCTGTTAATTCCGAAGAAAAATCAAATGCCGAATATGCAGCTTATGTCGAAGGGGTTGCAGCAAATCAAGCGGCGGATCAGGCACAGACACAGCAAGAGGCGGAAACAGATGCTCAGTCCGTACAAGACATTACAAGGATGTGGAAATTGTACAAACAAAGTCATCCAGATGCAAAAATTGAAGATTTGTTGGGACAGGACATAAACAGAGGAGGAAAATAGAATGAACGCAAACAGAATAAATAAGAATAGAATACTAACAATTGCTACGTTTGCAGTATTTTTAGTAATCCTCGTTGTAACATTGGTGTTTGTTAAGAATCCAGTTGATAGCGCATATGGTGCATATCCAGACTGGTGTGGTGAATACAAGGTGGCAATAAGTTTTAATGAAGAAAATCTCGTACAAGAAGATACATTAAGAGATTCTCATGGGTATGTTCAAAGTACAGCAATTGCAGATATCGTATGTGGTATTCCATATGGAAGTCCATCAAAAGATGTTAGAGTAAGAGTACGCACTAGAAATGGAACAGCAGTTGCGGGAGTAGACTATACACCAATAGATTCAATAGTTACATTACGCCGTTCTAGCTTTATTAAGGCTGGAAACGAAGAGCCTATTTATTACGATAATGTTTCTGTAAAAGTTGAAACAAATGTAGAAAGATTTATCGTTGATGGAGTACGTCCATATTTTGATATTGAAATATATGATGTATTGAATGAAGGTTTCTCTATAGCAGAGAACGCAAAATCTGTAAGAGTATATGTTGCTTCAGTAGCAGGTAAAGAACACTATTATAGTACAACAGATGCATTTAGTACTAAAATGCTCACTGGATATCTAACATCAGATCATCAAGGATCTTCTTCATTAAATATTTATTCTGAAGATAAATCAGGTCAAACATTATCTGCTAGTCAAGCAATTAAAACAGATGAAGAACCAGGAGGAACTTTTGCTGCAGATTATAAAAGAACTGGACTTGCAGACTATTTCGTTGGTGTAAATTTACACTTAGATGAAAAGGGTGTTTATTTATCTTCTTGGTGTGACCTTGATCTCTATGATGGAAGTACTTCTGGCACACACCTTTATCATGGTGAATTCCATGGTATTTGGAATGATTCTCTTTATCCTGGAATTTATTATGAGGATATGGACCATAGAAATGAATCATTTGCAAACTCTCCAGATTCATTTAAAGATGAGTCTGAGTCAAATGGAAGAGATATTAAAGCAAACTATATGAGAGTTTCATCAGGGACACTTTATGAAACATTTAAGAACAATTCAAACTATTGGCGTAAAACGACTGGTTGGAATTTGTATTGGATAGTAGTTGATGACACATCACCTCTTATAAAGGGATGGTATTTAGATAAGAGTACAATACAAAAAGGCGACAAAATTCGTTTAAGTATTCGTTTTAATGAACCAATTAATGCATCAGCAGCTGACATTGAGAACATTAAATTAAGAACAATATTTAATGGTAGTGGTGGATTTAACAATTATCGTGCAACATTTGATTGTATTTCTCGTCCAGGTTCAAATGGATTATGTACAGATACATTAATTTTTGAGTTTGATCCTAACACAGCAACAGATGATTATAATGTACCTCTTACAGGAACAATTAATAGCATAGAAATTGAAGGATTTAATAACATCAATAAATTAAAAGACTATGGAAGAAATATATCTAATAACAATAATATGTGTGGCAATTACACAACATTGTCTTCACTAGAAGGGGATAGAATTTCTCCAAGACAATTACGTTCAGATTTAACAATAAAGTTTGATAACCGTAGTCCGGTTGTTGATCAAAGTGAAGAAATTACAAATGAATATGTAAAGAAGTTTGATGCAAACATTACAACAACTGGTTCCAATATGTTACAAGGTGTTTATTATCTCTGGTCATTATCTCCAGATTTAAATTATGACGTGGTTGCAACACCAGTGAATGATGAAATAGATACATATTATGAGATAAAAAATAATGAAATAGTAAAAACACAAGATGTTGGTGTAATAGGTGGAAAAACATATCTTATAAAGAGAGCTTTCAACCTTGCAAAAGTTTATGAAACATTGCATATTGCTCAGCCAGAGAAACTATCCATTTATAATGATATCTTAAGATATAAGAATTTTACAGACTTTGATATTAATTATTCTAAGGATGGAAACTTTACTACAACATTATCTGGTGTATCTGGAACATATTATTTACATGTATATGCGAAATCAGTTTATTCAGATGATGTAAGTGCATTCCGTAGATTTGGGCCAATTAAGATAGATGATGATGCCCCAGTATTTTCTAATATAATTCCGTCAGAAGAATTGCAAGAGAAACAAATTACTGTAGATGTTGAAGAACTATCAGGACTTGCCAACATTATCGTATATTTACGTGAGACTGGATTTGACGTAGAAGACTCAGAATTTGAAGTTAAAAAGCTATTAATATATGGCACAACAGATGATGATACTGTAGAAGTTCCAAGTGAAAGTTGCCAAACAATTGTAGATCTTGCAAACAACTCTATCTCATTTATTCTTAAAGCAGAAGAACATGTTGGATTAGAAGAAGGAACAAAATCTTTTGGAGATTTTTACATTGGTATTGTTGGAACAGACTTGGTTGGTAATATATCCACAATAGCTTCTTCAGAAAAACAAACAACATTCGATTTGCGTGACCAATTTGCTCCTTATATTAAGATAGGAGGAGTAACTGTTACAGATGACACAGATGATAGACTTCCAATTATTGAGAATGTAACTTTCTATGCAGAAAATGCATATGTTGTAGATATTTCAAATGGTCCAGTAACTATTGAGATAGGAAGACCTGGAAATATTGATGGACCAAATTGCTATTCATTAAGCAATGTAGTTTATTATAATAATAACTTCAAAAAGAATCTTTTAATAGATAACGCTAGTAGTGCAGTTGCTTCATCAGAAAAAGTTTATTTTGATAATTATGTAATAAATGAAAATGGAAATACAAATCCATATATTTCATTGAATGCTTTGGAACCTGGATATTATGAAATCCAAACGGTTGCAACCTATGTTTCCAAAAACTATTACAGCAAAACACAACGTTTCTATGTAACAAATGGAAATGAAAATAGTACAACAAAGAACTATAATACAATATTCAATGTAGGTGTAAACTTTAAGAATCAACTCTTCACATTAAGTACTGGAAGATATTATTCACGTACTGGAACTGGTATGGGGAGTAGTGTAAGTACTTATTATAACAACTCAGTTGAACCACTAGTGTTCTCATCAAGAGAAAAAGCATCTGAATATATAAAGATGATGGAATATTGTGATTTCTACGCTATTAGAATCACAAACGAAGATGTTCAAGCATTCAACAATGGAACACTAATAACAGAACGTGGTGAAGTTCGCCGTCCAGAAGTAGGGGATGTATGGATTAGATACAAAGCAGCGACATGGAAATTCTCAACCAATCAACGTGACTGGGCATATTATTACTATGGTGACTCATCTGTAAATACAACTATTGATATTGATAAGATTTCACCTAAATTAGCATCAGCTGTAAACCAAATTGTTCAATTGATTATTCAAAAAGGGTCTGATTTATATTTATCCTCATTGTCTGGAGTAAGTGATAATGGCGCATTATATGTTGATCCAGTTCGTATACCTAATACGTATATAGCAACATCATCCGTTGGTGTACCATCTACTAACTTAATTTATACAGGATCATTAACAAATCCACTCGTTTATAATTTTGATAAAGAAGTATTCTATGACAAATATAATGACCTAGATAATGTAAAACTTGTGTCCGCATATAAATTTATTCAATCAAATAGTTCAAAGATTTATTATGCAGAGGCAAAATATGACATAGATAAGAATTTAATATTCGATATCACATCGTATAAAGATGATTTAACATTGCTTAAAACATCATACTTAACACAGTCTGCAACAAAGTCTGGTATTTACTTCATTCGTGAGTTGGACGAAACTGGTATGCATGATTATTTTGTATACGTAGATTTAGATGCTCCAACAATTCATGGCACATATTCTGATATAGATGCAGAGCATACAATGCATTACAACCAATGGTGGGTAAAAGATAATAATGATGGAGACATCTTATATACAAGCGCATTTACATTGGCTCTCCTTGAAGATAAACAATACTCAAGTGATATAACATATAATGATTATCATGGATATGGATTGGATGCAGATACATATTCATATGTTGCAATATTCAATATCACAGACGGAATAAAGAAATTAGAGGCAAGTTTCTCTTTACATGATCTTGTATCTGAAGATAGAACTTATGAATTCCCATATGGTGTATTTATTGTTGAAATTTATGACCGTGCTGGCAATGGCTTCTCAATGACAATATCTGTTGCAAGAACAGATTTGACAGCAAACATTGAAGTGATAAAAGATGACAAGATAATTTTTACTATTCCAGATAGAATTCCTACAGAATTAAATCATGTTTATGTAACTCGTCCTGGGTATGCAATGGAAGAAGTTGACTTTGCCGCTGAGGCAGTTGTAACAACAGACATCTATGGAAACGAGTCTTACTCATTAATCTATACAGATTCTGGTAGATATGAATTTATGGTTATAGATAAATATGGCTATACACTTTCTCCATCTACAGATCCAGATATAGGAAAAGTTCATACAGTGGCAGATTTAACAAGAGTAAATCCATATGAGAATATAAAGTGGGTTACTAGATCTGAAGACAGATATGTAGACTTGGATCCAGAGGATATTACATTGTTCCACTCTGATACATACTATATTTCAAGTGATGATAAATTAACTTTCGTACTTGACTCCACAACAATATATTCATATACATTTACGGGAAATGTTACATATCAAGCAATAGAACGTACTGTAAGTGGAAAGAAATATGTTTATGTGAATGTTGATTCTACAGAACGTTGGTCAGTACGTATTTACTACACATTATATCCAAACATTGCTGTTACGTATAATCGTATAGCTAAACGTGCTGTTGTTCCTGCAGCAATTGACTTAAGACCAGTTGAAAAAGATGGCGCAGGGATTGCTCAAGCAGATCAAACAAATCGTATTGTTGTTTATGTTGGCACACAAGATGAACTCGTTGATAACGTAGTAGTACATCTTCGTACTCGTGATAGAAGCGCAATAGCCTCATTGGGTGATTATGATGCATATGAGGGCATTGTTACTTTGACACCAACAAATAAAGAGCAGATGGTTGTTATTCAAACACACCCATCCGGATTCTCTACATATAATAGTTCAACATATGTATATGCAAGACGTACCTTTGATTTCTATATTGAGTATTTAGAAGGAAATGCAGAGAAGGGTAAGTCAGCGATTGAATGTGCATGTCCAGGAGAACAAGAAATAAATATTGTTACAAAAGATGATATACAAGTATTTGAACTATATACAAAAGGTGACAAACATGGTTTGCCAAATGTGGCTATGGAGTACAAAGAGTCAACTAATGCTGAAAGTAAATACTATGATTATTCATTTGATTTTTCAGTAAACCCAACCTGGTTAACAACTTTCGTTTCAACAGGACTTGCAAATTTATATGTTGCATCAACAATGGATATTTCTGGTAATGATCAGTCAGATTATCCAAGGTTACGTTTAACTCTATCTGACAAGTCTCTAAACAAACAACTCTTCCGAGTTTATCTTAAAGATATTGATGATAACGAGAGTATATCATTGGGTTTATCATATCCAGGAACAAAGTCTTCTGGAGAGACATATGACTCAACTAATGCATTAAAAATTGGTGAATATCGTGGAAATGCAAGTTCAGGCAAGTACTTCCTTGTTCCAGTAAATAGTAGTGGCACAATTGAACTTAACATCCATGAGGATGAAGGTATGATTACTAAATATTATTCAAGTGGCGCTGGCGGTGGTGCTGGAGTCTATTCTAGAGATTTTTATATATTACCAGATAGAAATATTAATAATGCATTAGGATATAGTTTGCTTGTAGACACAACAGCTCCAACAATACAAAGTTGGCACATCGATCATGGCACCATACATTTAGGCGATAGTTTACGTTTATCAGTTCGTTTCTCTGAACCGGTTTATATTTTAGGAAAGGAACCTTATATAAATGCAACAGTTGCTGGTTCAATGCAAACCATTTCATTTGAATATGCTGGTGGTGCTGGAACAGATACATTGTATTTTGAATTTGACCCATCTAGTTATACATCCGATATTAACATAAGTGCAGTATCACTTTCATACATAGGAAATCAATCTTCAATTTGTGATTATGCATATAATGTTTCTAGAACAAATAACAAAGTAGGTTCAGTTGTTCTACCAAGAGATACAGAATGGGATAATGCATGTTCATTAGATACACGTATTCCATCTATTACAATAGATAGCAGCTATTATATTTCTGCAAAACCTCAAAGAAATGCATCAGTACCTATTGAGATTACAAAAACAGCACCTGGTGCAATAATGGAATATTCATGGACAGTTGAGAGTGATGCACCAGCAATATATGAAAAGCAATTAGTATTAACATCCTCTGAACAAAAGGTCATGTTGGAGGCTAAAGGATTTTCTGGCATTTACTATCTCCATATTTACATGGAAAGTGTATATGGCAAAGTTGCTACAATGACATATGGTCCATTCTTGTTCGATAACTCAATTCCTACATTTACAGGACTTACAATAGAGGAAGCAACAAAGGGATTGAAAGAAAGAAATGTTGTATTCTATGTAAATGACGAACCAAGAGGAGAAGCTTCTTCAGGAGTTGCACAAGTATATATGTATTACTTGTTCAAGGGTGAGGATGTACCTCAAATATTAAAACTTTATGATATTAATGGAGATGAAAAGAGTAATCGTATCACAATCTCTGAAAACAACAGAGTAGTCTTCTTACTAACATATGAGATGTTAGGTATTCAAAAAGAAGAACAAAAGGATGTAACGTTGGCATTCTATGCTGTTGATGGAATAGGCAATTCAGCGACTATCTCAACATATACATTCTATCCAACCATTGTTAACTTCGATGCTAGATCTGAAGTTGAAGTAGAAGTTTCTTCATCTAAGGAGCCATTCTTTGATGCGGATTCAGTTCCTGTATATAACATAGCTGGAGGTTCTCCAAGATTTGATTTCTCATTCTCAAGACAAGCAGATGAATATGATATTAATCATTTGTATATTGGAGAGAAAGAAATAGCGGAAGCCAAATTTGAAGATTACATAGAGTATACTTCAGATATAGATGGTGTACACATTCAATTTAAGACAAGTGTTATTGGTGTTGTACGTATTAACTTCAAGGCAATATCTGGTACTGGTGAAAACCATACAATTCAAGAATCATCAGATGTTATCTTCTATTTGACAAATGGTACGGATAAGGCCGAGACATATAATTACTTAGCAACAGGTAGTGGTACTTTGTTTATTAACAAAGTTTATATGCTTAATTCCTCAACATATTATTATCATAACGGAGAAGGTGTACGTCAAAAGAACTATAATGACACAACAAGATTAATGGCATTCTCTTCAAGAGATAAGGCTGTTGAATACGTTAAATACCATGAGATGCTAGATCTTGGAATTTTTGAAATTAGGACCACTTCCCAAGCCACATCTTTGAATACAGGTGATGGTAGTTATAGAAAGGCAGCATTAGATGCTTCAGTTGCTGCTTCTGTAGGACAAGTATGGGTTCGATATAAGCGTGCAACATGGGATAATGCAACGTCTTCTGATGCTTGGGTATATTATTTCCTTGGCACAAGTTCTGAAATAGACCCAGAACGTTTGCCTAACTCTTTAGCAACTGCTATTGGACAAGTAACAGATACAATTGTAGATAAAGGTGGATATACTTATTTAACAAGCGGAAATGATGGATTAGATGCTAATGGTTCACCATATTTAGATAAGAATCAAATAGTCCTTAATAGATTAACATCTTTTGTAACAAATGCAGGAGCAGAACTTAGAAATGCTGTTGTATTTGAAGGGGATGTAGATATTTATAATAGTCACGTATTGCCAGCAGGTGAAGATTTGGTTTGTTCATTAGTAACAACATATAACTTCACATATGGAAAATTTACAAAGATATTCTATACAAATCAAACAGATGCATCTGGTGCACCAATTTCAAGAGAATTTAAGTTGTTGCCAGAGGGAAGTGTATTTGGCAGTTTGAACATAGATGGTGGTGTATATTGGATTCGCGAATGTGATGAAAATGGAGTAAGAGATTATAAGGTATATCTTGATAAGTCCGCACCAACAATTAATGTATCTTATCAGAATGCAAAGGGTGATAGCATTGATCGTGAACTTGATGCAGCAGTAGATGGCATGACAATCAATGGTAAAGTTCTAACTATCAAAGGATTTAGCTCAACTGCAACAGAAATAGATACAATGTCTTACATCGCTGTATTTAAGAAGAATGGTGTATTACTTAATGTATATCGTAGAGAAGATATTCCAGCAGCAGGAATAGAAGTAGGAGAAGGTCAATACTACTTAGAAATTGCAGACCGTTCTGGAAATATGTACAAGGTATATGTTTCTTTGAACTCCACACCATTGGAAGTAAAAGTAATTCCAGAAGAGAATCGTTATGTACGTATTACATGTAATAGAGATACATCTGAGATCAAGTTGTTTGAAATTTATTTAGATAATAAGTTGATCGAATCAAACTATTCATCTTCAGTTACATATTATCAATCAGGTATTTATTCAATTCGTATCGAAGACTGGTTTGGTAATACATTCTATTACGACTATGAATTAAAGCGTGAATTACCAAAAATTTCTTGGTTCTATCAAGAAGATGATAATTACATTGCATATGACGGCTCACAATCATGTTTAAGGATTCAAAAGTCTGCTGAAAGAGAATATGCAATAGTAACTAACAAACATTTGATGTTCACATTTGATACATCAGAAGAATATGAATATGAATTCTATGATCGTTCAATATCTACAACAGCACGTGAGTTCAATGGAAAAACTCGTGTTAACATTAACGATGCAGTAGACTGGAAGTTAACAATTAGATATGCACGTTATCCAGAAATATATATTGTATATAATTGCATAATGGACCAAACTGCACCAATCATTAATGTTAGTGCAAGACAAGACGTTGTTAAATATTATGATCAAAAGCAAATAGAAGAAGCAAATCAAAGTAATCTTACTTCATCAAGTCCAGAATATTTTGTACCAGATAATATTTACTTTGGTGTTACAAAGACAATATCTAAAGCAGTACGTGCTAACTCAACAATTTACTCAACACTTTTGACATTATCATTTGATGATAAATCAATTTGTAGTGAAGTTGAGATTTATTTGGACGGAGTTATGATCCGTGAATATAGCGAAAGCGAAGGTGTAAATAACATTACAATCAATCGTTTCGGTGAATATCGTATTGTTGCAAGAGATACACTTGGAAATCAAAGTGAATTCACTTTTGCAAACTATGATGCAAACAAATTTGAGTTTACTGTTGATGGCAACGTAAAAGATATCAAACTATCTCCAGCAGATGCAATCACAATAGAAAATGATAATTATTACTATCCAGCAGATGCGTATTCATATGAAAATATGGAATTTATGTATTCCGGAAGTGGTAAGATTGTTATCTTTGTAGAGAAAAATGGCGAAAAGAAATATCTTGCATATGAAAGTGTAAATGGTGCATTGTATGAAGTTGCTTATCGTTTAATCAGAATGACAGACGAAGAAGGCAATCCACTATACGATGACTATGACAATGAAGTCTTCTTATATCAACAAATCTATTATGCAACAATTGTTGCCAATATTGCAGAGGTTGAAGCAGGAAAGTCATTTGTATTGGCAGAGGAAGATAATGCTGGAGTAACAATATCAGCTAGATTTGATGAGTTTAATAATGTTTACTATCATGTAGATGCACCAGTTATAGGCGAAGCAACTGTATCAATGAGAATCATATACAATAGTGATTATCAACCTTATTTTGCAAAGGTTGTAATGAGTGCAGAATTGCCATCAATCACTTTTGAACATATTGGTGACGATGTTGCTGAAAAACAAATCATACCACAATCAACAGAGCAAGTAATTTACTTGAATGGTGGTTTCTTTGTCGCAGAGACTTCATTCACAAATATCACAGAAATATCAGTTGCATACTCTTTGACAAGAGAATTCAGTGATTATCAAACAATTTATGACTTAAATAATGGTTATCAACAAGTTATATTCACTGAAGAAGGATTCTATTCTGTAGTTGTAGTCAATATTTACGGAAGAGTTGCAGAATTCTTAGTAACAATGTCAAATGAATTAAGAGCTATTATAACAACCGACTTTATTGATGATTATTCAGTTCAACATCCAGTTGTTAGTGGTTCAACATATAAGTCCAATGAAAGAGTTTCTATAGATGTTTATACAGAATGGATTGAGTACTATGTTCTCCTTAATAATCTTATCCCAGATGCAGGAATGGTTTTAGGAGAAAATGGCGTTTGTTCATTCACATGGAGCCAAGTAGGAACTTATCATCTTACTGTAAGAGATCAATTCCAAAATGAGATAGTTATAGATTTTGAAATTAAAGACAAACCATTTGAATTCAAACATGATTATTTAACTGGTTATAATGAAGATGCATTAAGAAAAGAAGATGGTTATAGCAACAAGAAACTCTCTATAGATGCAGAGAAGATGATTGCAGATGGCATTATGCAAGTCTCAATGCTTTATGACAACGAAGAAACAGTTATCTTCGACATACTTAAAGACGAAGGTACTCCAGTTGCTGCAGAGCGCATTACAGACATTATCGGTTCAAAGGGTGATGGTGTATATGTATTAAGAATGCGTAATGAAAATGGTAATGTAACAAATACTACATTGCATTATATGGGCAATAAGACACTAAAAGTTTCTAGATTAATTCGTACATCTCGTGATGCAGAAAACATTGAGTTTGCTGAAGGTATTGATAATAAGGTTTATTCCAACTACAGTGTAACATTTGAAACAAGTGCTGGAATATTTGAAATCCGTGTAGACGGAGATAAGGCAGATATGCCACTCACACTTCGTTATCCATCAGATGGAGAGGATACAGGTGAGTATAAGAAGAATGTAACTTATGTAGATGAATATGGCTTCAAGTATTCATTCGAAGTCAACCTTATTCGTAAGCAATTAGAAATCGATTTAACAAAACTCATGAAGATTGTTGAAATCAATGAAGTCAAGATGACAAAAGATAATGTCGCTATTGAATTCCCAGATTCTGTAAAATGCGAATACTCATTAAATGGTAGTGAATTAATTCCATATTCATTAGGTGAAAAATTAACAAAAGATGGTTCATATCGTTTCTATATAACAGATATTGCTGGAAATGTACAATCTGCAGTAGTTAAGAAAGATACGATGGTAGAATTCGCATTCGTTTATACTGGCACAGATAGAATAGTAGAGAATGGTAGTGTTATTATGCAAGGAAGTGCAAAATTCATGGCAATGAATAAAGATTCAGCAAAAATTAACCTTGCAGTTCTCAATGGTGTTGAATATGATATCGCAAGTAGTGCTGGTTTCGGTGATGCTGGTAAATGGGAATTCATCATTAAAGATGATATTGGAAATCAAGCATATTACTATTTCTATGCAGTACCAAATGCAATATCTAAATTTGACTATGAATCACCATACGCATATAAGATTACTGAGGTTATATTTGATGCTGGAGATGGTATCTTGGTATCTTATGCAAACTTAGTTAAACATAATGTAAACAAGATGAATTCAACGATGCTATTTGATGAAACAGGTACATATCATGTTACAGTTGCATCAACAGTAAGTTCAGCTTACTTTGAATTTGATGTTGTTATAGACAAGACTCCACCTCAAGCAAAATTAATTGGTGCAGAGGATGGATCCTTAACAATAGATAATGTTTCATTAGAAAATTGCCAAATTGGTGATGTAATTAGAGTATATAAGAATGGTTCATTGTCAGAAGAAATATTTGTAACATCTTCATCTACAAAGATGCCAGAAATTAAAGAAAAAGGTGATTACAGAATAGTCATTACAAATGCTGCAGGAAATGAACAAGTATTTGAATTTACACGTCAATATACGGCTAATGTACCAACAACAATAGTAATAATAGTTATATGCCTATTGATATCAATAGGATTTACAATCGTTCTCTGCTTGAGAAAGAGAAAGAAAGTATAAAAAATATGTTGTAATAAATTTGTAATACTTCGTGTGTTACAATGATATTAAATAATTTAGAAGGAAGAAAAGAATTATGATGCTAACACTTATTAGTATGACAACAGCGGAAATGAACAAAATCATTGCTCCAATTCTTGAAGTAAGCAAGATTCTCGTTCCTGCATTATTAGCAGTAGTAGGAGCAGTAGGTGCAATTTTCTGTATTTTACTTGGAGTAAAGTACGCACGTGCCAGTGAACCACAAGAACATGAGAATGCAAAGAAAGCACTTCAACATGCAATCGTTGGATTTGTGCTTATTTTCGTGTTGTTAATCATGTTACAAGTCGGCGTAACAATATTCACTGACTGGTGGCAAGGATATGCATATTAAGATTAGGTATTTCCTATTATTAATTTGCATAGTAGTTTTATCATTTACTTTGTCTGGATGCTTTGATCTTGGCGAAGGGACGGAGGATGATGAAGATTATTGCGAAGCTTATCCTGAAGTAGGAGTAATTGATGGATCTGCTGATGTGACTTATTATACGATGGAAGATTTCTATAATAAGAACGCAGTCAATAAATTTGAATCACCGATGGATGAAGATGAAAGAGATTACTATTCTTATCTATTCATCAAAGTCGATAGAGACCTTTCGCTAGGAGAAATTGCAGTACACTTCGAATCGACAAGGCAAGAAACATTAACAGTTTCTTATTTCATTTTGAACGATGACGAAGTACCATCCAAAGTATACACAGGAGAGGGCGGTCGATATTCAAAGGACGAAAGCGATGAACCTAATGTAAGTAGGGCTATAGGACATGCTACCTGCAACTTAAACGGAGTAGCTAATAAATGGTCAGTGGCTTACTTAAAATCATGGACAGATGGAGAAGTAACAACTAAGAGACATGATATTCAAGCTGGACAATACATAGTATTGAGATTGGACAACAACTGTTATGATCCAGCACTAATATTATATGAAGCAGCTCAAAAGGAGTATCAAAGAGTATTAGAAGAATATCAAGCGAAGTATGATGCATACCAGGCTGTACTAAATAATCCATCTGCGACACAAGAGGAAAGAAATGTCGCCATGAACGCACTTTCTGAGGCAACGGCAGACAAGAATGTCGGAGAAAAAGATTTCGAAGAAGCGCAGGCAACTTATGAAAAAACCAAATTTCCATACGAAAAGGTTGAAGTAAGGATAACGGCAATACTGATTAATTCGAAATAGAGGAGAGAGATAATGTTTGATTGGTTTTGGGAGTTTCTATACGGAATTTCAAAATCCTTATTACGTTTAATTGACGGATTAATAGCTTGTACAAACAAATTGTGCGGTATTGAAACTGTTAATATTGGTGGGACTGAAACTGATCTCATTTCTTTTTTATTGAGAAGTGATGCTTTAGCTAATGGTTTTAAGATTGCTGCAGTACTTGGTTTTGTTGTTTTAGTTTTCTTTACAATTTTTAGGATTATCCTTGTATGTATGAAATCTAAACAAGAAATTTCTCCTGCACAAGTAGCCGGGAAAGCTTTCAAGGCATTACTTTTGTTCTTCTTTGTACCATTAATAATGTTAACACTTGTATGGGCACTCAATACATTAATGAATGCATTATATCAAGCAACTATGAATGGTTCACAAGGATTAGGAACATTCTTATTCGGGGCATTCTCTCAAGATGCAATTGAAAGTCAGTCTGTTTATAATGAAATTATGTCTGGATATGATTTATATCTTGATACAGATTTGGTTGCATCAGCAATCGACATTTCAGACTTTGACTTTATTTTCTCTTGGATTACTGGTATTTGCCTTTTATTAGTTCTAACAGCAGCACTTATTCAATTCGTAGACCGTGCTATCAGTATTGGTGTATTGTTCTTGGTTTCACCATTCTCAATTGCTTCATCAGTATTAGACGATGGTGGACGTTTCAAGCTATGGAGAGAACAACTTCTCCTCAAGTTCATATCTGGATATGGAATTATTCTATATCTAAATATTTATTGTTTACTGATATCGTTGATAATGCCATCCAACGTAATATTCTTTGAAAATACGTTCCTGAACAACATTTTCAAATTGCTAATAATCATCGGTGGTGGATTCGCAATGCAAAGAGCATCTGCTCTCATTGGTAACCTTGTCGGACCTGGAGCTGGTTCACGTGAACTTATGGATTCATCTTTAGGTCGTCTCGGTGCAGCAGCAGCAATGGGTGGTCTTAAACTCCTTGGCAAAGGAGTTATGGCAGGTGGTAAAAAGTTGTTTGGTGGAAAAACTGGAGGTAAAGCTGAAGGTAAAGAAGACAGCAAAGGTGAAGGCAACGGCGACGAAAGCAAGAAGGATGATGGAAATAGTGGCGACGGTCTTGATGCAAATCCAAAATACGGCAATTCTGACAATGTACAAGACAAGTTGAAGAATAATGATAACCCAACACCTGGAAATAATGCAAATGGTGGAGAGACAACTGGTGGAGGCTCACGTGAAGCTGATGTAAACAACTTCAACTTCGGCAAAGAAAAACTCAATGAAATGACTGCAGATCAAATTACCCAAGCACTCACTAATGAGCCATCGCCTCCAGGAGGACTTGACACTATTTCAGAAGCATCTGAAGAAGAAGAAAACGAAGATTAAGATATTAAGGAAAGAATAATCTATGAGAGTTATACCAAAAACAGCGAAAGTTAAAGTCACATTTTTCAAAAACATATCTGTTGCGGACATATTGATTGCCCTAATAGCTATAGTTTTGATAGTTGTTATTTGTTTAAGCAATATAGGCATCGCAAGATTCTTTATTGCAGCAATTATATTGTGTATAGCAATAGGTTTATATATTCCATATGATGGACAAAGATTCTATCTATTCTTTAAAACATTCATAAGATATTTATTCTCCGGTAAAAAATTTGTTGTTCAAGATGTCGAAAGCGCATCCAATATAAAGAGTTTCTTTGCTTTTAAAAACATCCGTAATGGTTATATGGAGTTTGATGGATACTATGGCGGTGTACTTGAAATCGGTTGTAGAGAATTCAGATTACTTACTAGATTTAGACAAGACCAAATTATAAACAACTATTTTGGTAAAGTTATTCGTACAATTTCTGGCAAGACACGTGCATCTTTAATCAAGATAGATAAGAAGATGCGTTTAGACGATTTTATTGCCATGGAAGAAATTAAGAGAGAAGACCTTAAGAAAACTTATGATGCAGGTGAACTAACAGAGCAAGAATTATTTGTTAGAGAAAAAGTTATTCAAGATAGAATAGAAGTTTACAACAACTTGAACTCAACAGGTGACGACAAAATTATGGTCCCTGGATTCTATCTTATTGTATATGACGCAGATAAGGGTGTTATTGATGAAGTCTTGTCCAATGCAATAGAAACATTTTCAGAAGCAGGCATGAAATCTCATATCTTAAATGATAAAGAAATCTGCGTATTCTTAAAATACAATTATACAGATAAGTTTAACGAAGAAGATATCGAGAACTTAGACGAAAGAGAATATATGAATTGGGTACTGCCTGAACAAATTAGTTTCACATCTAGGAGTACATTTGTTGATGGTGAAGAGTGCTTCAATTTTACTATTCGTAATTATCCACTTGCTGTAGGTAATGCTTGGGGTTATCAACTCTTTAATATTGAAGATACAAAGGTTGTTATGAATATGGAGCCTTATGACAAAGATAAGGCAGTCAAAATGATTGATAGATCATTGCAAGAACTACTTTCACAAAGTGATCAATCCTATAAGGCAAGTTCCGTTATCGATAGAACAACACACATTAATACATTAGTTCAATTACTTGCGCTTTTAAAGAATGACAATGAGAACCTTTATAAGGTTAACATTCATGTAACACTTTATAATCGTACAAAAGAAAAGAAAAAAGACCTTAAAAAGCGTGTACTTCGTGTACTTGCTGAACAAGGTTTTGAAATATCAGATAACTTTTGTAACCAAAGCCGTGCGATGATTTCTATGAATCCATCCAAAATTGACGTTATGACAGAGTTCCAACGTGCAATACACTCTAATTCAATTGCAGCAGTATTCCCATTTGTATTATCCACAATTATGGAAAAGGGAGGCATTACAATTGGAGAAGGTAAAGGATTCCCAGTTATCGTAGATTTCTTCGCAAGAAACAATGAACGTGTCAATTCAAATATGGTTATTATGGGTAAATCTGGTTCAGGTAAATCATATTCAACCAAAACATTATTGACACACTTAGCTACCGAAAACTGTAAGATATTCATTCTCGACCCAGAAAACGAGTATGATATTATGGCAGAGAATATCGGTGGAAAACTTATTGATGTCGGCACAGCCACACATGGTAGAATTAATCCATTCCATGTTATTACAACATTAGATGCCGATGAAGACGCAGAGAATGCAGGTAATTCCTTCTCGGTACACCTACAATTCTTAGAGCAATTCTTCCGTGAAATATTACCAGGTATTGATGCTCATGCACTTGAAATGCTAAACAACCTTATTGTTGATTTATATGCAAAGAAGGGCATAACAGCAGACTCTGATTTCTCTAAAATTAAAGCGGAAGAGTATCCAATATTTGATGATTTATATGCATTTATTTTGGAACAATTAGAAATAGCAACCGTACCATATGAAGTAGAAAATCTCCGAGTACTAAAAAACTTTATTTCTAAGTTCTCTTCAGGAGGCAGAAATGCAAATCTATGGAATGGTCCAAGTACACTTTCTGTTAAAGAAAACTTTGCTGTATTCAATTTCCAAAGCTTACTTGCAAATAAAAATGGGGTAATTGCAAATGCGCAAATGTTACTCGTTTTAAAATGGCTTGATAATGAAATTATCAAAAACAGAGATTTTAACTTAAAATATAAAACAAATAGAAAAATTATTGTAGCAATCGATGAAGCTCACGTATTTATCGATCCAAAATACCCAATAGCATTGGACTTCATGTATCAACTTGCAAAGCGTATCAGAAAGTATAATGGTATGCAAATTATCATTACACAAAATATTAAGGACTTTGTAGGTAGTCAAGATATTATTAGAAAGTCCACAGCAATTATTAATGCTTGTCAATATTCATTCATCTTTGCACTTTCTCCAAATGATATGGATGATTTGTGTACATTGTATAGTAAGGCAGGTAATATCAACGCAACTGAACAAGATCAAATTATCAATAATAATCGTGGTAGTGCATTTATTATCACAGGTCCGCAAAGCAGAACTAGCATCAACATCATAGCATCTGCAAAAGTTGCACAATTATTCGAAGAAAAAAAGGCCTTATAACATAGTTATAGGGCTTTTAAATATAGTAGAGAAAATGTAGGAGCTTAAAAATGGGTAAACTTCTTAGAGAAAACGAAAGAGCAACAAAAGCAAACCTAACACAAATATTAAACCGTTTTCGTGCTGAAGTTAAAGAGCCAGTTAATAGACAAGGCAAGAGCGAATATCAAATAGAACTAGAGAAACTTAGAAAACAAGACAACGATCTAATCTATAGAAATATGCTTGCTAGTCTATATAGACAACTTCCTGAAGAACAAAAAAGGGAAGTGTTTAATAGTTTAGCTGAAGAACATAGAAATGATACGAGAAATCGTGCAAAAACTCTTTTATCTAATGAAATTTCAAATAATGATCAAGTAACAGAAGATCAAGTTTATAATCACGTTGTACAACAAATACGTACTGCACAACAAAATCATAACAATCAGGCACTACTTGCCGCGATGAGACCATATGTAAGAAATGCAGATTATCAAGCATTGGTAAATGATTCTAGTGAAATGAGAGTTAATAACTTAATTCAAGAAATGGGCACTAGAAAAGATGATGTAAAAAAAGAGTTTGCATATACTATTTCTCATGCTAATACTCTTGAAGAAGCTAAACAAATAGCCTCTGCTTTTGTTCCTCAACAAAAGATGAATGAATTTGAATTTTCGGGATTAAATGTTACAGGATTGTATTTAGATATGGCACGTAATACTTTGTTCCCACTTTTGTCCAACCATTTATCAGATGAAACAATAGATCAATTTACTCGAGAATATGATAACTTTGTCCCATATTCAGAACAGAGATTTGAAGATATAGGTGTACATGAATTGGAAGAACCAACTGAAAACATGAAACAACTAGTTGATAACGACCAAACCATTAGACAAGAAGATAAGGCCCAAATTAAAGACATGATGAGCAATCTTTCTAATGAATTGTATGAAACGTCTTCAAACCATCTTAATGATATTAATAGTAGAAGAGGCAATCTTGAAGGTGCATTGGGTCGTGATGCCACAAAAGAAGGAGAACAAACACTTATTCAAATGGGCATTAATCCAGAGATAATAGAACCTATTTTTGATGAAGGAGTCTATACCACATACAAAGTTGTTGCTCCTGGTAGAGAACAAGATATGCAACGTATGCGTGATATGGATATGCAATTCTCTGACAATACTAAAAATGCAATAAAACAAATATTCAACAAATTTGAAGAATATCATTTGGAACCAGAAGGACTTCAAGGTGAACAAGGTGTAAAAGCATATGCATTCGGTAAGTTAAACAATAACGTTGTAACATATATGGAAGCTTTACAAAACCATAATGTACAAGAAAGTGTTCGTTTAATAAAGGAAATAGATGAGCAAAAAACTCAATTCCGTGATATGTTAAATATTGTTCACCAAAATTTCCCGGATGGAGAATTAGATGTACATCCTGGCAATGTAGACGTACTACGTAATCCTGCAATGCCTCTCGAATTCCGTACAGATATAAAAGGTGTTTCTCAACTCAATGGTTTATTTGGCATTTATAGTTATATTAGAGCCAACGATTTAGATGTTGATGAGTTTTTAGACCACCCACTTCAAACTATTAAAGAAGATTTAGAAGAAAATTTTTATAAAGATAGTAAGACCACAGAGCTAATAAAAGATAAGACTGGAGCTGAAGCAGTTTATGCTCTCGAAACAGATCCAATTGCCAACGCAAAATATGGCAATCTTTCTACACCTCGTGTTGTTGAATCTCTTTATTGCTTAGAAAAAGATCCTATTCTTAAAAAACATAATTTGGCATGCGGATATTCATTCTCAAATGCAACATATAGCATGTATAACGATTTAAGCTCATCTCGTACAAAAGAGATAGAACAAAATAAGGATGTTGTAGACCGTTTCTTAATAGTTCAAGAGCCACAAGTAGATGGAAAACTTTTGAAAGGTACTGCATATAATCCTATTACTGCGAAATTAGAAACTGCAAAGGGCTTTGACGAGGTAGAATATATTGCAAATAATCAAGAAACGCCATCTCAATTCTTGGCAAGAATGAAGAGAAATGTTGTTGAGTACATGCATCTAAATGATTTAAAGAATGAAGATGACTCAACATTGTCTAATAAAGATTTTGTTATGGCTGCTCAAAAAGCTACTGCAAAGTATTTGATGGTCAATGGACTCCCAGATATGCGTGGCAGAGCACGTCAAGACCTTAATGAAGAAGAAGCTGCAAGTATGGACTTATTGGATTTTGTTCAAGATGGTAAGGGAATCGTAGATAACTGGATAGATAATAAATATTTACATCCAGTGGAACAAGGCGCTCCAATTTTGGAAGTTAAGGCACAACGTTTAAAGAACTCATATCAATGTACTAACCCTTATAGCCAAATGGTTGCAGGTTTCAGTGAACGTTACAGACAAAGAAGAGAAGTTAGAGGAGATAATCGTACATATCAACAAGGTGAGAGAACACGCCAAAGTATACAAGAAAAGAAAAATTATCTTACACAAGAGTTTAGGAATGGTAGAGTGCCAAAGTCATTCTATGAGGCTCGTCTAGAACAATTAAATAACAATCAACCAAATGCTCCATTACCACAATTCTTTGTCACAGATAGAATCCCATCTAGAGATAATTTTATCAACCAAAAATATGGTGCTGAAGCAAATGAGTTTTCTGATGATGAAAAGACTATATTATATAACAACTATATTATTGCTGGAAGAGAAGAAAAGAGAACATTCTTGGCAAAACAATATATGTTAGAAAATCATCTTGTTCAACCAGGACAATTCTTCACAATTAAAGAAATGGAAGAAATGTATCCAAAGGCTAGAGAACTAGAAATTCAAGCTGAACAAGAAAGAATTCAATTAGAACAAGAAGAACGTCAAAGAATAGAAGAAGAGGAAGCACATCTTCCACATGATACACGTATCAAATTGGTAAGAGAAGGTGAAGCACTCAGAGGATCCACATTCTCCAATCAAGTGAATCGTTTCATGAAATACGCTTATCGTGAAATCCCAGATAGAGCAGGAAATGAAACTGAACTTCAATATGTTAGAAGAAAGCAAGAAGCAAAGGGTGATTCTTTGCGTGGTGATGCTTTTGTAAATAAACTTCTTAACCAATTAACACCAGAACAAAAGGCACATCTTGGTCGATTTGCACCACAACAAGGACAGGTTGAATTAAGAAGAGTAATTTTCCTAAAAATGAAGAATATGTTGCAAAATGAGGAATACTATGATAAATCCTTAGAGGCAATATCTTTAGCGCCTGGACCAAGAAAGACTCAATTAGAGGCCGAAGTTCAAAGAGTAGATAATATTGTTAATCAATTAAATCCAAACACTTTATCTCTTGAAGATGCAAAGCGCATTTGCTCACCTTTATTAACTGAGCAACAACTTAATTCACCAGAACTTAAAATAGAGAACAATCTTGGAAAGATGTTTGTTGTTAACAACTATGATTACGTTGGAAAAGAAGTTTCACATATGCTCACAGCAGCTCAACTCCAAGAATTAAATAATACAGTTGACAATTATGTTGTTCCATGGGAAAGAGACCATGAACAATTGGGTGAAAAAGAGTTTACGGAACAAACTGAGACTGCAAAACAAAGAATAGACCAATTACAAACATTGGATGGTCAACCTTTAACCGAAGAAAGAAAGAATCAAATGAAAGCAGATTTAGATGCTGCTAATGATTACTTGAGAAGACCAAGAGGTGAAGATCCATTCGGGGCTTACTTTGAACTTAATACGGCATATGAGCAAGCAGTCCTACATCAAGGAGTAGAAGCTGGTAATGCTAAGATGGTAGAAGAACATCTTGACCCAACCATAGCTGAAGAAAGGATTATCTTCGACCTTGGTGGAATAATAAATCCTGAATATAGAGAAGGAAGCGAACAAGAACAACAAAAATGGAATGAACAAGAATTTAGATATTCTAATGAGACTAAAGCAGCCATAAAACATGTATTCAATAAAATGAGAGAATACGGATATGGTGGAGATGGAATTGTTGTAGAACAAGGTTCAGCTAAAGAGTATGGTCTATCAAAACTTGCTCGTAAAATAGATAATTATAGAGCAGCAGTTAGAGAAGGCGATGCTGTTAAGATGGCAAAAGCATCAAAAGAAATGTTGGCAGAAAAAGAACATGTTGATGAAATGCTTACATATGTAAGAGAACATTTCCCATGTGACCACAATAATGACAACTTCTCAAAACCAGGAAATATTGACGTTGTTAGAAATGGCAACTTCCCACCAGAACTTCGTTATGATGATGGAGTAGTTTCTCAATTCAATGGTTTATTCATTATGTTGAGTTTCGCACAAGCTAATGGAATAGACCCAGATGAATTCCTTGAACATCCAACACGTTATATGAAGGAATATTATTTAGAGAACGCTAATCAGGGTTTAAATAAGGCTCTTAGAGGCAAAACTGGAGGCAACGCATTATTTGAAGCAACCAAGAAGACTGATGAAGTTCCATCTACGGGATTAGGTACTGGCCGTGCATTTGACGCTTTAACTCATGTCGATATGGATCCTACAATTCGTGCTTATAATAATGGTCTTGAACAATACCTTGAAAAAACTGTTATTAATAATGCAGAAAACGATAGACGCCGTCGTATCGTTGCAAATAATGGTAATCTTGATAGATTCCTCTTCGTAGAAGAACCACGTGAAAATGCATCTCTTCTTGGAGTACAAGTATATAATTCAAAGACTCTTTCTGATGACCAACCAGAACCATTTAATGAATTGGAATATTTGCAAAATAATGGAAAATCTGTTGCACAAATGAAGGAACTTTTTGATAAGAATATCAAAGAGTATCTATATCTGGATGCTAAGAACAAAAAAGGCGCAGTAAGCATATCAACCTTATCAAAAGAATCCTTCCTTGAAGTTGCTCAAAAGGCTGCAAGTAAGATATTGATTGCAAAACATGCAGAAAAGGATGACCCAGCATATCGTAGATTAAAGGGATTCTTAACCGATCCTCAATTATATGTGAATACCTTAATTGTCCCAGAAAAAGCGGAACTTAGACAAAGAGAACAAAGACTCCAAAATGCAAGAGATGGGCTTACTGATGCTAATAGAATGATTAACAACAGATTAACTACGTTGGCACAAGAACAACCTAATGCTAATCCAGCTGAAGATGCAGAACTTCAGATGCTTATTAACATTAGAAATCAACGTATTTTGGAAGTCAATGAACATCAAGAATATATTAAAGAGAATGGCCCTTATGATCTAGTAGGTTCCTATGATAATGACGAAAATCGAGTATATGCCAATAAAGTTGAGAGTCTTGAAGAAAGAATAAGAGATTATAGTGAAAACCCACGTCCATATGGTTTCAATTTGCAACCAGATGATAATTTCAATGCAGAGATGACTCCATTAAGACAAGATCTTGCAACCATTGAAACTAGATATAGAAATAGAATTAGAGACGTTCTTATTGCATCAGGACAAAATCCAAATCAACCTGGTTTTGATGCTCAAATTGATGAAATAGCAAATAATGAATTAGTCGGACCTCTTGCAGTTGATGATGAAATCGTTGTTATCAAAAATATGAAGGCAAATAAACTTGCAGAGATTGAGCAAAAGAAAGCCGATTACATTCATCAACTTGGTCTTGATGTAGAAGCTGGTCGTGTACCTCTTGAATTCAAGGATGCACGTACCCAACAACTTTTAGATCCACATTACGATTACACAACATTGCCAGCAGTATTCCCAAAGGCACCTGCTATGACAAAGCAGGATTATCTTAATAGTATTGCTGTTAATGTTGATTTGGGTCCATATACAGATGATGATAGAGAGGAATTGTACCAAGTTTATCTTAGACAATTAGATGAGCCAAGACAAAAACGTATTGAAGAAATAGCAATTCAAAAAAATGCTCAACAACTCGGATTTGTAACTACAAGAGTAGAGGAACCTCAAGCACAGCCTCAACCACAAGTTCAAGCAGAACAACAAGCACCTCAACAGGCACAACAACAAGCACAACCTCAACCACAAGTTGAGCAGCCACATGATTTCTCAGGAAAGTGGTTTGAGCCAGGTACTCAAATAACAAAAGCTGCTTATTTACAAAAACTTAAGGATACAGAAGCACACGCAGGCTTGATGGATGAACATCCAGTAGGTAATAACTGGCAGGAAAGAAGACAATCCATTGAAGAAGCTAAAAAAGAAAGAGCACGTATGGAGTTCTTCTTTAGAGAATCATGGGAGAAATTGTCACCAGAAGGAAAACAAAATGTATATAATGCATTAGGTGCTGAAGGAAAGCATGGAATTGATTATGACATCAAGACTGATTATGCAAGTATCTTAAATAGAGCAGAAAAGTCCAACGAGTCCAAAGCGATGGCAGCTAATATAAGAGCAAATAGACAAACTTTAACTTTGGAACAAGTTAAGCAAATGGCAGAACCATTTATGACTGAAGCAGAAAGAAATGATCCAAGATTAGTTCATATTAACAGATTATCATATAATCAACATATTGCCGAAAAAGGACAACATAACGTTTGGGAAGCAGTTGTAAATAGTTTGCCTGAAGAAGAATTTAAGAATATTGCATACAGAACAGACGCATACAAACCAATTCTTGATAGATCTGATGAAGAAGTCACTGTTAAGGTCTTTGTAGATGAGATGAATGCCGCTAAGGGAGTTATTGGAGCTATGAATTACTATCATGGTCAACCATTAACCGAAGAAAGGAAGAATCAAATCAATGCTAATATAGATCAAGCTGGTGCTCTCTTTGCAAACTTAGATCCTAGTTATGTCAGCGAATTAGAAAATGCACGTATTGGCCGTGAACAAGGCGACTTTGGTATGAGTGTATTTCGTAAGGAACAAGCTGTTGAAGAATTTGCAGATAATGGAATACAAGTAGGAGATACATTTGGACAAGGTAACCTTAAATTCACTGGCGCTATAAAGGTTCCACCATATTATATTGACCAATATAATGAGAAGAGAAACCTTAATCAAATAAATCCAGACATGCTAGACCAATATAATGCAATGCGTAATATGAAGGTTCAATTACGTGATGAAACAAAGCAATCCGTAAAAGCTATCTTCGAAAAATTTGATGAATTTGGATATGATCAACATGAATTTGCCCCAGAAGAAGGAACAAAGGTTTATGGATTCCATGGTATTGCTTATGCATATAATGATTTGACAGATAAATTAAGTAGCAATGACCCAGTTGAAAAGATGAAAGTTGGAGACGCTTCAGAAAGACTTATTGGTGAATACAATAAATCAAAAGAATTAATGCAAATGATTAGTGATGCTGGCTTAGATAAGGGTTATTATTCATCTAACTTAGATATTGTTAGAACACAAGGGCTTCCAATTGAATTCCGTAAAAATATTGCTGGTGCATCTGCACTTAATGGATTGTATTTAATATATCATTCACTTAAGCAACAAAACATTTCTTATGATGATTTCTTGGCAGACCCACGTGCTGTTTTGGATAGACAAGCTAAAACTGCTATTGATAAGTTGGATCCAAATAAGGCCGTTCGAGGGAAATCAGCAGGTGAGGCATTGTTTGAATTGTCTCTACCAACAGATTCCAAACCAGAAAGATTACTAAATTCATTACTAACACGTGCAAGTGAAAATATTACAAAGATAGAAACTGATCCAAATATGGCTAAGCATAATGCAGCGGTTGACCAATCATTTGTTATGACCAATAACTATGAGTTGGACACAATGTCACATCGTGATTTTGTATTTAGCGGTGGTGAACCATATTTTGATCGTTTACTCATGATGAAAGAACCACTCGAAGACATATCAGTTCTAGAAGTTCCAACATATAATTACGATACCATGCAAGTAATGCCAAGTCGTGAATTTGATGATATGGAATATTTGATGGCGACTAATGAAGATGCAAATTCTTATATCAGACGTATCGTTAAAGAAGGCGGAAAAGCAATTGCACTTGCACAAGCAGATCCTAATTCTCGTTTAAGACCAGAAATGGCTGGAACAGCTATACAAAAAGCAGCATTAAAATATATTGTTGCTCATCCAGAAATGGATAGAAACAGCATACAATTTAGAACATTAAACAACATCGTAGCCCATCCAAAAGAAACATTACGCGGATTGTTTACACAAATGAATCAAAATGGTGGAGTTACTTATAATGGACAAAATTATCAGATTAATGTAGAAGATGCCGTAGAAGATTTACAACAAAATCTTGTAGAGAGAAGTTATACTGACTTCGTAAATTCTCGTGCAGTTAAAAACTTCGGTTCACAAACAAGAGCAGCAGATGAACAAGCTAACCGTAACTTCAAGAATCTCCAAACAGCTGTGGTTAGAGCTCAAAATACTTTTGACAGAGCAAATAATGATGTAGCAAGAGCACAAGCACAACAACAGTTAACCGAAGCTAGAAATGCATTGAATGCAGCAATTGCACAACGTAAGACACAATTAATGCAAGACTTCAAAGCCGGAAGAATTAGTGAAGAGTATCTTGATAGACGTAATGCTCAACTTGATGCAAAGAGATTCAACGATAGAGTTCCTTCAATGTTTGAGGCTGATAGACTAATGTCTAAGAATGAATACATTAACAGCAAGTTTGCTGATAGCAGAGATGAACTTTCTAATGATGAAAAAACAATTCTTTATAACCGTTATATTGAACGTTGCAAGAGTAAAAAGAACGCATTCCTTGGCAATTTATACTTGAAAGATCAAGGAATAACTACAAAACTTGTTAAAGATGAACACAATCAATATGTCGATGACAGAAAGATTCTCACACAAGCAGAGAAACAACAACTTGCACAAAGAATTGATAATATTAAACAAGGTGTAATTCCTGCACAGGGTGGAGTTCAACATCAACAAGTTGTTCAAAATCAACAACCTCAACAAGTTGTACAAGAGCAACCAGTAGTTCAACAACCACAAATTAATGTTGCACCACAACCTCAAGTACAAATTAATAATCAACAACCACAAATTAATGAAAATATTAACATCATTAATGATAACAATATTAACATTATTAATCCTAGACCAAACCTTGAAGAACAAATCAAGAATAATAATGGTCATATAAACATCGATCTTGATGCAGAGATAGCAAGAGAAAAGATTATTAATATTGATAATCAGTTTAAGAGTGAAGCGGGAAAAATTGAAATTGATCTTGATGATATTGATATCGATCAACTCAATAATATTGCTGATGAAAAAGAAAACATCAATAAAATTGCAGAAGACAAGAAAATTGAGGAAGACAAGAAAATTGATGATGGTGAACAAATCTATATCAATATAGATGATGAAGAAGATGTTAAGATTAATGATGATATTCTTAATGTTGGAAAAGACAAAGAACTCAACAAGGATGATTTAAAGAAATAAGTCATATTTAATAACTAATTTGTGTTATGCATAGTAAAAACTCTACTTAATTGTAGGGTTTTTATTTATATGTTATAATATATATGACTAATGGAGGTATACTATGAGAGATTTCAATGAAGATACTTCAAGTGTAGAATTAGTAAATAGAGAAATATTCCATGATTATCTAGATGCAGATGAAACTGTAATTGGGGTATTTAAACCAGTTAAGAAAAGATATGTAAAATGGATGTTGTTTTTTGCTATTCCTATCTTCTGGCCTCATTTCATTATGCTAACCGTGTTATCATTGGGCATATTCCCATTCTGGTACGCTAAGAAGGGATATGACAATCTTTATTACGCATATACCAATAAGCGCTTAATTACGCGCACAGGCTCTTTTGGCGTGTCATATCATAGTATTAATTATAAAGATGTCGTAACAACAGAGGCATCCACATCAATCTTGGATAAAAGGACAAATACTGGGAATATTTCATTCCGTGGAGTACGTCATGGGGTTGTATTTAACTATATTGAAAAACCATATGATGTTTTAAGAGAAATAAGAGAATATATAGAACATAATGTAAAGGACTAATATGAAGACAATTTATTTGGCCGGTGGTTGCTTTTGGGGCTTGCAAAGATTTTTAGATAGCGCAGAAGGCGTTATTGAAACTGAGGTTGGATATGCTAACGGAAAGAAAGATAATCCAACATATGAACAGGTTAAGTATGAACATACAGGTCATGCAGAAACTGTAAAAGTTGTATATGATGAATCTGTATTGCCTCTTAAAAATATTATTCATAGATTTCTTCAAGTAATAAATCCATATTCTATAAACCAACAAGGAGAGGATATAGGAGAGCAATATCGTACTGGCATTTATTTTGAAAATAGTGAAGATATGAATATTGCAAAACAAGAAATTGAAGAACTAGAAAAGGCAAGCAATAAACATAGTGCTGTTGAAGTATTGCCACTTGTAAATTTTTGGAAAGCAGAGGAATATCATCAAAAATATTTAGAAAAGAATCCAAACGGATATTGTCATATTTTTCAAAAATTTTAACAATTCACCCATAAATCACCCTATGTGAGTCTTGTCAAATTCTCACTTGAGGTGATAAAATAATTTTATATTTAGAGATATAGGAGGTCTCAAAACATGTCAAAAAGATCAATACTAATTTTCGTTTTATTAATAGCATTAGTAGTTGTGTGTGCTGTTTCTTTAACAGCTTGTGGCGCTATTAAAGGAATTATGGATTTGGCAAATGATATTGATAACTTAAAATCAGACACAATGAAAACTCAACAAGAAATTCAAGAAGCACTTGGAGAAAAATATTATATTAAATATGACATCACTAGTGAGTCTTCAGGTGAAGGAAATGAAACTGATGAAGAGCATGTTATAGTTGCTTCCAATGGAACATATTCATTCTGGCAAACAGATGATGGCAAAACACTAATTAAGAAAGATGGAAATACATATTATGTATATAATCGTGAACAAGATTCAGAAAAATATACATCATTGAGTGTCTATGAATCAGAAACAAGTCCTTTATATTATGCAAATGCATACATTCTTGCTTGTGGAGATTCATTAACTTATTCATCTAAATCCACAGTCACTTTCTTAGGGCGTACATGTACAAAGTATGTTACTAACTTAGGAACATCTTCCTCATTGGGTTCAGTAAAACTAGATACAGAATACATTGTAGATAATACAACAGGTGCTTGTCTTAAATATGCGGTTGCAGCAAGTGCTGATACAACAGATGGAAAAGATAGCGGTGCAGCAACATTTGAAGCAAAAGTATTCAAGCAAGGAAATGATGTAGATGCAGAATTTGCACCAGAAATCGCAAACATTGCTATAAATGAATGGGACACAGCATTCATGGCAACAATGGGATTAACAGCAGTTCCTGCAGTTGCTAATACAAAATTAGTTGGAGCTTCTATTGAAACAACAACACAAAACAAAGAATATGTTTTAGTTCTTAATATGAATGGTGCATTAGCAGATAATAAGACAGCATTATTGGCAGTATTTGAATCATTCTTCAATGCAGGTGCAAAATATGATAGAGATGATAATGAAAAGACAAGCTATCAAGATACAGACTTATTTGATGATAATTCAGATGAAGAATATTCTCCAGGAATGGATTACACAGCATGTACAAGCAATGGAGATTTAGTAAGTATTGCAGTTGTACAAATGCCAGATGAAAACAATGCTTCTTACTGCAGAATAAGCTTTACTCTTTCTCATACAATAGCAGCATAATACAATCATTACTTAATTAAAGTTGTCCGTGTGGGGTTTTCTTGCACGGGCATTTTTTATGTCCTTTGTTGACATCACTTTATTTTACTTTTAAAATAAACACATTATTAAAAGAGTGTAGAGATATTATGGAAGAAGAAAACATATCCCAAGAGATTAATAGCGAAGAAATTGTTCAAGAAACAGAAGAAACAAATGCACAGGATTTAGTTGAAGAAACTATTCCGGTAGATGCGGATTTGGCTTCTGTGGAAGAAGATTCTCAGCCAGTAGAAGAAATATCTTCAGAGGATAACACTAAGAAGAAGAAAAGAAGAAAAAGAAAAAAGATCCAAGACTATTCTTTAGAAAATGACATAAAGTATCGTGGACCTTTATCATATAGATGGCTTAGAGTCCTTGCATGGACAAGTATAGTTGCTGCCCAAGCTGCTTTAGTTATGGGAATGGGCGCAAAGATGGATCCAAATCTTGCCAAGAATTTCGGAGGCTTACAACAATTTCTCAATTTATTTGGCACGATGTCTCTTTCTTTCTTCTTAATGGCTAACTTTGCTATAATTCTTAACGCAAAGAATGGTTATAGAAGGCTGATATTGGCATATTCATTTATGGCCCTTGTTATATTCGCTTTGTTTATGCTTATATATCAAAGATATATATTGGGCATTATAAAATTATTTGCATCAGAGGAAGGTGTTGACCCCCAAGAAACAGCATTAAAACTTGTAGCAGCATTCTCGAATAATGGGTATATTTCGTTCAATATCTTTATAGACTTGCTCCTATGTACGTTGTTTACAATGTTTGTAAATTACAATCCAAAGAGAGTATTTGTTGGAAAGAAGTTAATTATATTTAGATTGTTTGCTTTAATTCCAGCAGGATATGAAATTGCATCCATAATATTAAAGATTTTATGTGTTGTAAAATTAGACTTTGTATTGCCATTGTATTTTGCACCATTCTTAACAACAAAGTCACCTCTTACATTCGTTTTATTTGTAATATTAGCATTCTTTATTAAAAATAGAGAAAGATTATTCTTAAAGAGAGGAAAGACTAAAGAAGACTATGAAGTATTCTTAAAGACAAATGTTAATTCACTACATTTCTCAATTGCTGCAAGCGTTTGTATGGTTATCACAGCCGTTCTAGATGCTATCTTGTTGGTCGTTATTGGTGCTGCTTTGGCAGCAGGTATATCGGAGGGCACGGAAGATATTGAAATGGCTATTATGATAGGATTCCAACAGGCACATGGAATGGGATTCGGTAAGAGTATATCATTGTTATTTGTTGTGCCTTTCGTTATGTTGTTCTCATATACAAGAACACACAAACCTTCTTCTACAGATATGATTATTCCATTTGTTGGTATAATGTGTTTGGCATTAGTATATGCAGAAGGTTTATATCAATTCTTATTAAGGTTACCCACGATGGTTGCATGACTTGTTCCATTAGTAAACAATTTTTGCAATAATAGTAAAGGATGGTTCCAGTTTAATAGACATGGAGCCATTTATTTTTCTCAGCTCGTTTTCAATACTTGTAAGACCATTTCCATATATTACTTCAGAAGGAATGATACCATTATTAGTTATACTAATAGTAAGATTACTTCCATTGTCTAAAATATCCACGTTTATCTTATTTGCTTTTCCATGACGTATAGCGTTTGTTGTGGTTTCTTTAATTAGCTTATTGATAAATACTCTGATGTCCCTGTTATCTGGGCTTATGCCGTTAATGGTGAGGTCTACGCCTATAACTC
>JAEEGL015980030.1_pt1 | contig 40372 bp, 31 predicted proteins | sample 9134231 | NCBI WGS metagenome assembly JAEEGL01 (sample SAMN16246548, study PRJNA631951) | gut metagenome | biome: gut microbiome; feature: rumen; material: fiber-attached | host: Bos | place: Iran: Karaj | collected 2018-10
TCGTTTCCTTGTCTACGCCTACTCTTCTTATCTTTTCAAACGCGGCGGCAACGGTCATGTCTTTTTGCAGATCGACAAATTCCGTTGTCATAATGCTGCCCGCCGAGTCTTTCGGATAATTGAGTATCTCGTTTATCTGCGCGCGCATCTCACTGTCGGTATTCGCGAGAATCCTGCGCACAACGTTTGCCGGCATTTCCTCGATGATATCAACGGTATCGTCGACGTAAAGCTCGTCGATGACCTCTTTGATCTCTTTATCGGAAAATGCTTTGAGCAGAAATTCCTGCTCGTCCGAGTCCATTTCAACGAACGTTTCCGCCGCAAGCTCCTTAGGCAGCAGACGGAAAACGACCGTAAGGCTTTCTTCCGGTATTTCCGAAAGAAGTATCGCGATATCTGCCGGATTGAAGCTGCTCAGATATTCGCGAAGGCCCTTAAAATCCTTTTTTTCCAAAAATAAAAGGGTTTCCTCTGTCATATTATCCTCCTCTTTTGTTGCATATTTCTATGCTTTTTTATGGAAGTAATGACACGTAAACCCCGAAAAAGACGACAGCTTATGCGGATATCATATGATACCCGATAAAATGTCTCTTATTTATACAGACCGCACGGACGCGCAGTTATGCGTCTGCGGGTCTGTCTACTTCGGGGAACAGTGCCTGCGGTACTACTTCCCGCGTCCATGCAATCTCACCTCTTGTTGATTTAATAGACCCCATATCGGGTTAATTGTTATTATACACCTTTTAAGATGTGTTTGTCAAGCTTTTTTTACTTGCGGTTTATTTTATTTTTTGCGAAATATCTTCTCTGAAAACGCAAATTATCGGTATTGACGGGATAATGGCGAAAATCAGGACGGTTATTGCGAACGTCGCCTAACAGGCGGCACGGAAAAAGAAATCAAAAATGGGTTTATTATTCCGTCTGCTTTTTCAGGCATTTAGTTATTTTGCCGATATACATTCTGTGAAAATCGGAAGAGGGATAAAATTTTCCCGGAATGCTTTTATCGGCAAAATTTTCACCTTTAAGGTCGTCGCAGTATTTTTTTTCGCAAAAAAGCACGAGCGATGCCTCGGCAAAATACGTCCAGCCGTCCTCAAAAACAGGCGTAAGTCCCGTTTCCTTCGCCTTGTCATGATCTCTGCCCGAATGCGAGCCGCAGAACGCCAGAGCGTCGCGGTATTTTTCGTCAAAGAAAGTAAGGGTGTATTTCCCGTATTTTTCGGTAAAGTTATAGGTATATCTCTGCGGAAGGACGAAAATGAAAGACACGGGGTCGTTCCACAAAATGCCCATACCGCCCCAGCTTGCGGTCATGGTGTTGAAATCGCCCTTTTCGCCTGCGGTTATGAGCATCCAGCCGTCGCCGACGGCTTTGAAAACGTTGTTTTCGATATCTTCCGGTTTAACGGCAATAAAATCAGTCATGGCAATTCTCCTTTTGTCGGTTATTACACTGCAATTATATCAGAATATCACCGAAAAAGCAACCTGTATCGGGAGGCAGGAAAAAACAAAACGCCGAAACTTTGAAAAATTGTCAAAATATAACGTTTTCAAGCCTTGACTACATGTTTTTTTTGATGTATAATTAACTGAAAGAAATATATTTTTAAAGGAGATACATACCAATGCCCATAGCGGATTACAAAACATACTGCAAAATGATGGAAACCGCGTATAAAAACCATTACGCGCTTCCCGCGATCAACGTATTTTCAATGGAGTCTATAAACGGCGTTCTTGCCGGTCTTGCCGAAGCTAAAAGCGACGGTATCATTCAGATTTCAACAGGCGGAGCGCAGCACGCTTCAGGTCAGACCGTAAAAGATATGGTCCTTGGTGCGATCACTCTTGCGGAACACGCACGCAGAGTAGCTGAAAAATACAATATTTTCGTTGCGCTTCATACCGACCACTGCCAGGCGGATAAGATCGACACGTTCCTCAATCCCCTCATCGAAGAAACCGAGCGCCGCAGAGCTAACGGACTGCCCAATCTTTTCAACAGCCATATGTTCGACGGTTCCGCGCTTCCCCACAAAGAAAACGTAAAGATCGCCAAGAGCATACTTGAGCGCTGCGCAAAAAACGAGATAGTTCTCGAAGTTGAAGCAGGCGTTGTAGGCGGCGAAGAAGACGGCGTCAACACCGAAGGCGCGCCGAGAGAAAAACTTTACACCACCCCCGAAGACATGCTTCTTGTTTACGAAACGCTCGGTCAGGTAAAGGGCGGATATTTCACGCTCGCAGCTACATTCGGAAACGTTCACGGCGTATATAAACCGGGCAACGTTAAGCTTAACCCGAAGATCCTCAAAATAGGTCAGGATGCCCTCAAAGCAAAATACGGCGACGACGCGCACTATCTTCTCGTCTTCCACGGCGGTTCGGGATCGCCCAAAGAGGATATAGAGGAAACGCTTCAGTACGGCGTTATCAAGATGAACGTTGATACCGATACTCAGTATGCGTTCTCTCGTCCCGTAGCCGACCACTTCTTCAAGAATTACGACGGCGTTCTCAAGGTTGACGGCGAAGTAGGCGTTAAGAAAGTTTACGATCCGCGCTCCTACCTCAAGAAAGCGGAAGCAGGAGTTTCCGCCCGTGTGGTTGAAGCCTGCAACGACCTTCATTCTTCAGGAAAATCGCTTTATTGATCATTGAAATCACAAAATGCCGGCGTCTTTCGATGCCGGCTTGTTTTGTATAATACGGGGGAAAAATGAACTCTCTTTCACTCAAAAAGATCGCTGCGGGCGTATATACCGCAAAAACGGGAGATAAAACGGACGGAGTCCTGTCTCTTGTGGCAAACGAGCCGAAAATCGAAGCAATAAACAATAATTATTCCGACGCGCCGCTTCCTTTTGACGGAATATTTACGGAAAAGGTCGGCAATAAAACAGTCGTCTGCATTCCGAGGAATCTTTCCGAACGTCATTACGGACCGGGGCTTCGTTTTCGCAGTCTTGCAACCAATTTTTCAGTGCTTCATATGCGCTGCGATCATTACGGCGGATCAGACAACGGCAGAACTCACGTTCCCACGCCGTTTTATCTTTCCGACGCGGGATACGGTGTCTTTATAGACACGCCCGAATTCATAACTTTTTATATGGGTGGCACAGTCAGAACAGACGCGAAAAACCCGCCTGAAGAACAGAACAGAGGCAGAGGACCCTGGTCTGCGGATACGCCGTCAGAGTTTGTGGAAGCGTCGTTTGAGGGCGATGCGGACGTATACGTTTTTGCCGGCGAAAGCATGCTTGAAGCCGTTGCGAAATTCAATCTTTTCTGCGGCGGAGGCGCGCGCATTCCGAAGTGGGGGCTCGGCTTCTGGCACAGAACTCATACTCAGTTTGACGAAAACGACGTTAAAAACGAAATAAAGCTTTTTGAAGAAAGGAATTTCGACCTTGACGTAATAGGCCTTGAACCGGGCTGGCACTCAAACTCATACCCGTGCTCTTACGAATGGGACGAGCAGCGTTTTCCCGATCCGAAAGAGTTTGTTTCATCTCTTCTGAAAAAGGATATACGGGTAAATCTGTGGGAAAATCTTTTTGTTTCTAAAAAGGCGAAGATCTATGAGGAAATAATGCCATTCTGCGGCTCGCACAAGGTCTGGAACGGGATCGTGCCGGACTTCACGCTTGAAAAAGCGCGCGAAATAATCGCGAATCAGCATAAAAAAGAGCATATAGACATAGGCGTTTCGGGCTATAAGATAGACGAATGCGACGGTTATGACGAATGGCTCTTTCCCGATCACACGTCCTTCCCCTCAGGCAGAAGCGCCGCTGCGGTAAGAAACACGCTCGGTATCCTTGCACAGAAAAACATATATAACGCTTTCAGAAAAGAGAACAAACGCACGTACGGTCTTGTGCGCGCATCCGCGGCAGGATCCGCAATGATGCCGTTTTGCATTTACAACGACTGTTACTCTTTTGAGCAGTATCTTACCGGTCTTGCCTCGTCGTCGCTCACGGGCTGTCTCTGGGTTCCCGAAGTCCGCGACGCGCAGACGCCCGAAGAGTGGGTAAGAAGATTTCAGATGTGCGTTTTTTCTCCGATGCTTATGCTCAACGCATGGGCGAACGGCGTAAAACCGTGGAAATTCAAAGAGGTCGAAGACACCGTCAGAGAAACGGTGCGTTTCAGAAAATCGCTTCTGCCGTATCTTTACAACGCCTTTTACACTTACGCCGAAAAAGGCATACCTCCGTTCCGTGCGATGTGTCTTGACTTTTCGGGCACAGGTTCGCAGAAAAGATCGGGGCTTGACCACACGGAAAGTCCTTATGAAACGCTGCGCCTTTTTGACACATACGATCAGTATATGGCAGGCGACAGCATAATGGTATGCCCGATGCGTCCGGGTGAAAAAACGAGAAAGATATCTCTTCCCGCCGGTGAATGGTACGACTGGTATACGGGCGAATACGCAGGCAGCGGCGAAATGTTACAGATCGAATGTCCGCTTGAAAAGATACCTCTTTACGTCAAAGGCGGCGCAATGATCCCCACCGTTGAAAAAGACGGCTCTCTTACTGTTCGCTGCTACGGCAACAGCGGTTCCGGTTTTCTTTACGACGATGACGGAGAGTCATTCGATTTCGAAAACGGAAAATATGCATACTGTGAGATGTCTTTTATAAAAGAAAACGGCGCTGTGACGGGCAAAATCGAAAAAACGCGCGGCGACGGCTTCGTTTCAGAGTATAAAGCGGTAAGATTCATATGACGAGAAAACTGTATTACGAAGATCCGTATATTTCCGAGTTTGATGCGGAAGTAGTTTCGTGCGAAGAAAAAAACGGCAGATATATCGCGGTTTTTGACAGGACTGCCTTCTTTCCCACGGGCGGCGGGCAGGAGCACGACACGGGCACGGCAGACGGTATAACGGTTTGTGACGTTTACGAAAAAGACGGCGTTGTTTTTCACGAGCTGAACGCGCCATTGACCGAGGGCAAGACCGTTTTTTGCAGACTTGATTTTGACAGACGCTTTTCTTTTATGCAAAACCACTCGGGAGAGCATATTCTTTCGGGCACGGTTCACAGAATGCTCGGTTACAATAACGTGGGCTTTCATATGGGCAGCGATTTTGTCACCGTAGACTTTGACGGACCGATGACGGAAGATCAGATACTTGAAGCGGAAGAAAAAACGAATGACGTTATCTTTTCAAACGCCGATATCCTCACGTATTTCCCGCCGCAAAAAGAGCTTGACTCTCTTGATTACCGATCTAAAAAGGAGCTTTCGGGCGCTGTACGCATAGTTGAGATACCTTCCGTTGATATCTGTGCATGCTGCGGCACTCACGTGAAAAAGACGGGAGAGATAGGTTTTCTGAAGGTCGTTGAACATATGAACTACAAGGGCGGCGTCCGTCTTTTTATTCTGTCGGGCAAACGCGCTCTTGAAGACTACCGCAAAAAAAACCGCGAATTATATAGGATAAGCACGATGCTTTCAAAAAAACCGTTTCAGACTGCGGACGGCGTGGAAAAGCTGATAGAAGATCTTTCGCAAAAAAAATACGAATACTCGCTTCTTTCAAAAAAATACGCCGAAAATACCGTAAACAACACAGCTGAAACAGACGGTATCCTGTTTTTCAGAAACGACGGCGCGGACAGCGATTTTCTGCGTCTTCTCGCGCTGTCGGCATCAAAAAAATGCAGAACTGCCGTTGTATGTTCGCAAGACGGCGACAATTCGGTGCGATGCGTTGTCGCTTCCGAAAAAACAGACGCAAGAACTGTATTCAAAGCCCTCGGCGACACGTTTTCGGGCAAGGGCGGAGGCAAAGAGGCGCTCTGTCAGGGCATGCTTCATACATCCGCGGATAAAATAGCCGATTTTATCGCAAAATTATAAACACACAAAAAAAACACCAAGGAGTTAAGATGGCTGCTCTTATCACAGGCGCAAGCTCGGGCATAGGCAGGGATATCGCCCGTGAGCTTGCAAAAAAAGGGATATCCCTTATTCTCACCGCGCGCCGCGAAGCGCCGATGGAGGAACTGAAAAAGGAACTTTCCGTTCCCGTTGAGATCATTCCCTGCGATCTCTCAAAAAAGGAAAACGTTTATTCCCTTTACGAAAAAGTGAAGGACAGAAACGTTGAGATCCTTATAAACAACGCGGGTTTCGGTGTTGTCGGCAGATTCTGCGACACCGACGCCGAGCGTGAAGCCGAAATGATAGCCACAAACGTCACCGCGCCTCATATTCTTATGAAGCTATTTCTTCGCGATATGAAAAAGCGCGATTGCGGCTATATTCTCAACGTTGCATCGTCTGCGGCATTTCTGCCCGGACCGCTCTTTTCGTCTTATTACGCATCAAAGGCGTATTTATACAGACTCTCAAGAGCGGTTGATTTTGAGCTGAAAAAAGAAGGGTCGCACGTCTGTGTTTCCGTTCTCTGTCCGGGACCTGTCTCCACAGAGTTTGACAGCGTTGCAAACGTCCGTTTCAGCCTTCCTTCAATGTCAAGCAGGACCGTAGCGGAATATGCCGTAAAAAAGATGTTTGAAAGAAAAAAGGTGATCGTTCCCGGCATAACTATGCAGGCGGGGCGTCTTCTTGCAAAACTCGCGCCGGAAAACGTTGCGATGAGCTTTGCATACAACACACAGAAAAGGAAGCTCGGCAGCGATGAAAAATAACGATTCTTTAAAGCTGAAAAGGCTATGGGTCCTCGTGCTGCTGCCGATCGGCATTATCATCACGGGCGCGGCACGGTCAAGCGCCGCTTTCTGCAAATTTTACACTGATTCCGTATATCCTTTCATGTCCGGCACGCTGAATTACCTGTTTTCGATGACGGAAATCTCCGTGGCGCAGATAATCATAATCTCGTTTGCCGTTTTTATCGCGTTTTACACGCTTGTTACCATCCTGTCGCTTATCTTTCGGCCGAACAGACTGAAAAAGCTGTTATATTACGCGATAAATCTTGTCTGTATTTTTTCGATAATCTTCTTTTTTTTCAGCCTGACGTGCGGCATAAACTACTACCGTCCGTCCTTCGCTGAAGAAGAGGGCATCATAACGGAAAAATCAACTTCAGCCGAGCTTGCCGGTCTTTTTGAAGACCTTACGGGAAGGCTCAACGAGGCAAAGGCGCAGTTTACGGGCAACCCGCGTTCTTTCAGAAGCAATGCGGAGCTTGCAAGAGATTATATGCAAACTCTCGCCGAAAAATATCCGTCTCTGTCGGGCGACTACGGCGCTCCTAAAGCGGTAAACTTTTTCGGGTGGATGTCTTTTACAAAAATCACGGGCTTCTTCTTTCCTTTCACCTATGAGGCAAACGTAAACGACACAGCACCCGCAGTCTCTCTTCCAGCAACGATGTGCCACGAGCTTGTGCACCTGCGCGGACATATGAGAGAGGATGAGGCAAACTATATCGCATACCTTGCCTGCACGCAGAGCGGAGACCCTGAGTTTGTTTATTCGGGACTTCTGCTTGCCTATTCTCATACCTCGTCTGCGCTTTACGCAGAGGACCCGCAGGCATACAGAGATATTTCCGAAAAGCTTGACGACGCGGTAAAAAAGGATATAGCGGATAAAAACGAATACTGGAAGAAATATGACGGTGTTGTAGCGGAGATTTCGGATACCGTAAACGACGCATATCTCAAAGCCAACGACCGAAAAGACGGTGTGAAAAGTTACGGAAAAATGGTGGATCTTCTTCTTGCGGAATACAGGCAGAAGCTGACTGCGCCCGCAAATACGGAAGAGCAGAATAAGGAGACAAACAATGAAGGTTGAAATCAAAAACCGCCGTTTTTTTATAGACGGTGAAGAGAAATATCTTGTTTCGGGCGAATTTCATTATTTCAGAGTCCCGTATGAGGACTGGGAAAGACGAATGAACCTTTTTAAGGAGATGGGCGGAAACTGTCTTTCAACATACGTGCCCTGGTGCATCCACGAAAGAGAAGAGGGCGACATACGCTTTGACGACGAACCGAGAAGAGCGCTTTCGGCATATCTTGAGCTTTGCAAAAAGCTTGATATCCCTGTCATTGTCCGCCCCGGTCCCTACTGCTATTCCGAGCTGATAGGCGGCGGCGTTCCGACGTGGCTGACGGAAAAATATCCAGAAGTCCTTTCATGCCGATACTCAGGCGAACCGCTCGACTCCGTTTCGTATATGCATCCGCTGTTTTTTGAGAAGGCGGAAAAATATCTCAGGGAATTTGCAAAAATAATAAAGCCGTATCTCGCGTCCGAAGGCGGACCAGTCTGTATGGTCCAGCTTGACAACGAGATAACTGGCGTGCATATCTGGGCAGGCTCGATCGACTACAACAAAGATACGTGGGGCTTCGGCAAAACCGACGGCAGATATGCAAAATACCTTACGGAGCGCTACGGATCGCTCGAAAACGTGAATAATGCGTATAATACCGGCTGGATGTCATTTGCAGACGCATATCCTCTGGGCAAAAATTCCGCAGACAGATACGCCTGCAGATGCAATAAGGATATGTTCGATTTTTATCTTGACTCATGTGGGGAATATCTCGAAAAGATCGCCGTTTGCCTGCGCAATGAAGGCATCGACTCGCAGTTTTGCCACAATGCGGGCAACGTGAATATGACGGGATATTTTGAAAAGATCCTGCCTCGCTTTGAAAAATACGGCGGACTTTTCCTTGGCTGCGACCACTATTACAACCTCGGTCAGAATTTCGAGGAAAACAACCCGACGCCTTATTATGCTCTTGATATGCTGCGCTCATACGATCAGCTTCTTCATCTCGGACTTCCTCAAACGGTTCTTGAGCTGCCCGGAGGCTCGCCCTCCGATTTCCCGCCCATTCTGCCGCAGGACCTTCTTGCATGCTTTATGGTAAATGCCGCCATGGGCATGAAAGGGCTCAACTACTATATCTATACCGGAGGCCCGAACTACGAGAATACGGGCGGAACGGGCGATATTTACGATTTCAACGCATTTGTCCATGCCGACGGCACTCTTAACGAAACGTATTACGCGGCAAAAAAGTTCGGCGAATTCCTTAAAGATCACGCGTATCTGCAGTCTGCCGAAAGAAAGCTGTCCGTCCGTGTGGCATGCGATCAGGAATACTACCGCTCGCCGCAGTATCCTTACGAAAGTGAAAATTCGCAGACGCAGGCAAAAACGTTTATGAAAAAAGGCGTTCTTTACTCTCTTCTCGCCTCAGAATATGCGCCGGGACTTTTCGATATCCCCCACGGCGTTCCCGATACGGATATGCCTCTTATCCTTTGCGGATCGGACTCTCTTACAAGACAGGCACAGGAAAATATCGTATCGTTCCTTGAATCGGGCGGAAAACTGATCGTTTTTCAAACATTGCCCTCGCTCGACGAAAACTTTGAGTCCTGCACAGTGTTAAAGGACTTTATCGGAATAAAAACCGAGAAAATAGAAGAAAAAAATATCGCGGAATGCTCGTTCATGCCGTCGCGCGTGCATCAGCTTTCCTGCAAATATGCCCTTATCCCCGAAAAAGACGACGATATTCTCATCACGTGCCCATACCCTGCAGCTCTGCGCCGCAAAGTGGGAAACGGAGAAGTGATATTCTGCAGTTTCACGTTCACACTCTCTCAGAGAACGCAGGTCGATATGCTTCGCGGCATTCTTGCCCTTTTCGGCGCGAAACCGGCGGTATATCATTCAAATCCGCATATTTTCACGACCGTCCTTGAAAGCGAATGCGGCAAAAAGACCGTGTTTATCATGAATCTTTACTCGTCGCCGCAAAGCACGGATATTGAATTTGAAGGGAAAGCCTTCAAAAAAATCGCGCTTGACGCGATGGAAGTTAAAACGATCGATCTTTGAGCGATCCATGATATTTTAATTCAATAATAAAAACCGAAAGACGCGGGAAGACTGATATCTCCCTGCGTCTTTCGGCATAAAAGGAAAATCTACGCATAAATCGTATTTTGCTATCTTAATACGCCTTTCGGGTTCGGTCCGTACTGGTTCGGACCGGGCGTGCTGTCTAAAACGGTGAAAATAAATACTATAAGTCCGCCTACGAACGGGATAAGATAAAGAAGGATCGCCGCTCCGCTTTTCCCGGTATCGTGAAACCTTCTGACAAGTATCGCAAGCGAAGGAATGATCATCACAAGCGTGTAAACGAGATATACTATACCGAGAATTATTACGGGAAGAGAAAATTCGGGAACTCTTTCGTAAAGCACCATTTCCGTGAGCGATGGTCCTGCAAGAATGCTGATGGCGATGTTGAGGATCATCATTATTATCGCATTCATTATTCCGGCAAGCCAATACTCTTTTCTTCTGCTTCTGCCGCTGAATTTTGCATACTTTTTCAGCATGCTGCCGTAAGCCGTAAAAAGATTGAAATCTTCAACTACGGCACCCTGCCCCGTATATCCCTGCGCACCTGCATACTGCGTATTGTATGCGCCGTTATATCCCTGGGCGGAATAAGGGTTTACGTTATACTGACCGTTCTGAGACGCGGCATACTGCTGCTGTGCCTGAGCATAATTCTGATATACCGGTCTTGCCTGCTGCTGTTGCTGAACATACTGTGTCTGTGCTTGCACAGATTGTGCTTGTACAGGTTGTGCTTGTGCCTGAACGGGCTGTGCCTGTGGCTGCTGAGTCTGTGCAGCCTGAGTCTGACCAGGCTGCGCGGTCGGCTGAGAAAGCCTTGTGCCGCAATTCGGGCAGAATTTTGAATTGCCCGCATCCGCTCCGCAATTCGGACAGAACATTATCTTTTCCTCCCTTATGCCGTTTGATTTTCAGCTGATTATTTGAAGTATCTGTTGAGAAGTCCTTCAAAAGCTTTGCCGTGTCTTGCCTCGTCTCTTGCCATTTCGTGAACTGTGTCGTGAATAGCGTCGTGACCGGCTGCTTTTGCGCGTTTTGCAAGATCGGTTTTGCCTGCGGTAGCGCCGAATTCGGCTTCAACTCTTACTTCGAGATTCTTCTTTGTGCTCGGAGAAACAACTTCTCCGAGAAGCTCCGCAAACTTAGCTGCGTGCTCCGCTTCTTCCCATGCGGCTTTTTCGAAATAAAGACCTGCTTCGGGATATCCTTCACGGTGAGCTGCGCGTGCCATGGCAAGATACATGCCTACTTCAGTGCATTCTGCTCTGAAATTGTCTCTGAGGTCTTCAATGATATCTTCGGAAGCGCCTTCCGCAGCGCCTATAACGTGCTCTGCGGCAAGAGTTTTTTCTTCCATTACGTTGAATTTAGATGCGGGGGCTTTGCATATCGGACATTTTTCGGGCGCGGAATCTCCCTCGTGGACGTATCCGCATACTGAACATACAAATTTCATATCGTTATTCTCCGTTCGGTTATTTTATTACATATTTCGGCTATTTTGCCGCCTTACGATTAAATTATATCATCAGTCGGCATTTTTGTCAATATCAGTTTTTATGTTTTGAAAATTTATTTTTGAGCAGGATCCAGACGTTTCCGCTGACAAATACGGAAGAATAGAAGCCTGCAATGATACCGACGATTATCGGGAAAGAAAATTCTCTTATCGAAGGAACGCTCAGGATATAAAGGATGAAGATCGTAAAGAGCGTTGTAAGAGAAGTGAATATCGAGCGGCGCATAGTCTGTCTTATGCTCTTTTCGGCAACTTCCTGACTTGTTGCGCCCTGCATGAGCCTGTTGTTTTCACGGATACGGTCAAATATAATGATCGTGGCGTTGATAGAGTAACCAAGAATGGTGAGTACTGCCGCGATAAACGGAAGATTTATCTGAACGCCAAAGATGAGATTGCAGATTATCATCATGGAAATATCGTGAAGAAGAGCAACGACCGCTGCAATGCCCGAGAAAAGGTCGAAACGTATCGAAATATAGACGAGCATGAGAAGCGCGGCAATTACCGTGGCAATGATCGCGCTTCTGAGAAGGTCGGACGCAGCCGCGGGACCTACGCTGTCAGAAGAAAGAAGCCAGTCGATGGTAGAAGCGTCTACCGATTCTTCTCCTTCGCCTTCGGAAGCGAACGGAAGGGAGAATTCTTTGGCGATAGCGGCAAGGATCGCGCGTCTGTCGGCATTTTTATCGGTATTGCATTTTACGATTATTATATCCGTTGATTTAAGTATCGCGGTATCTACCGCCGTTACCGTTGTTTTCTGAACGAGAGAAGGCGTTTCGCCCGTAACGTCCTTTACGATAACGTTCACCTTGTCAAGATCTGCCTGAGTAACGTCACGCTTTATCGAGAAGTTGAAAACCGTGCCGCCCGTAAAGTCTATGCCCCAGCGAAGGCCGATATCGGGATTATCCTTGAAAATATATGAAAATACCATGCCGAGTATGCCGAGCACGATTATGATTACGGCAACCGTAACAATGATTTTGCCTTTTGAGGTTATCGTGAGTTTATTCATTTTGCGGCACCTCCGTTTTTATCTGCGGCAAGCTGTCTCTGTTCCGCATTTTTTCTTGAAAGACCGTAAAGAACGGGATTTCTTACGCCGAACACAACGAGCGAGCGAAGAAGGTATTTTGTTACTATTACCGCCGTGAACATCGAGCAGAGAACGCCGATGAGAAGCGTTACGGCAAAGCCCTGTATCGTTCCTTTGCCGAATATCATAAGCACTACCGCCGCGATCACGGTTGTGATATTAGAGTCGATGATCGCAAGCAAAGCTTTGTCAAATCCCGAGCTTACCGCGCCTGAAGTGCTCTTGCCTAAGGCAAGCTCTTCTTTTATTCTTTCAAAAATAATTACGTTTGCGTCGACCGCCATGCCTATCGAAAGAATTATGCCCGCAATGCCCGGAAGCGAAAGATTGATCTGGAAAAGCGTGCAGATGAGGCAGACGATGGAAACATAAAACACAAGCGCTACCGCCGAAACAACGCCGGGAAGCCTGTATAAAATTATCATAAGAACTATGACAACAATAAGTCCGAGAAGTGCGGCTATAAGGCTCGATTCAAGAGCTCCGTCGCCCAGTGTAGGACCGATGGAACGCTGTTCTATCGCTTCAAGAGCAAACGGCAGAGCGCCTGCGGCAATGACCGCGGCGTATTCAACGGCCTGTTCCTGAGAATTTGTGGTTATGACGCAGTCTGTTGAAGTGATCTGATTTTCAACGTACGGTTTTGCGATCTGAGTATCGTCAAGCATGATCGCGATAAAGTTTTTATCCGAAGAAAGCTGAGACATTCTCTTTGTCGCTTCGGAAAAACGCGATACAGCGTCCGACGATATCTTCATAAGAACAACAAATCTGTTTTCCTGCGAATTGTAGCCCGCAGTTGCGCTTACTATGTCCTTACCCGTAAGAACGACCTCGCCGTCAGACGTTATAAACGACAGGTTTGCAGTCTGACCGAGAACGTCTATCGCGTCTTCGGGGCTTGATATGCCCGGGATCTCAACCGTTATGCCCTGAGGGCCCGTTCTGTATACGTTGCCCTCGGTATAGCCTAGATTGGTAAGTCTTTTTCTCATTACTTCAACAACGGTGTTGAGATCGTTGTCAAGATTTCCCGCATAGCCTGACTCAACAACAGGTTCAAACGTGATCGATGCGCCTCCGTCAAGGTCAAGTCCTCTGCGAATGCCTCCGTCATCGGAATAAAGACCGAGTTTCGGGGGAATTTTGAAAGAGCCGATGGTTATGCCCGCGAAACAGACGTATATAAACAGCGCCATTATTACCGCGAGCAGGCAGCAGCCCACTATCCTTTTTTTCATACCGGTGCCTTTCTTTTAATAAATAATTATAGCGTTTATTATTATATCATTTTCATTTTAAAATGTCAATAGAAAGGTTTTATTCTTGACAAATAATATGTGATGTGATATAATCAACGCGTAAAATCCGCACTGGACAGAGGTGTTTTATTATGGAAGAAATGACGTCAAAAGAGCGTATACTTGCGGCTGTGACCGGCAAACAGACGGACAGAGTGCCCTGGTCGCCGTTTCTTGCATATTACTGGCAGTATATTCCGAAAGAAGAGCAGCAGAAGGGCGAGATCGCCTATATGCAGAAGCTCGGCGCAGATCCTCTTCTGAGAGGCTCGTGCGTTCTCTTTTCGGCGAAGCAGAAAAACGTGGAACACACCTCGAAGCGTGACGGAAACAAACAGTATGACAGCTATATCACACCCGTGGGAACGATAACTGAAGTAAGAACGTATTCCGCGCAGGCAGACACGTGGTTTTTAACTGGACATCCCGTATCGGAAGAGGAAGACTTCAAGGTCCTTCAGTATATCAACGAAAACACCGTCATTTCCGAAAATACCGAACCTTTTGACCGCGCTTACGCCGCAATGGGTCAGAGCGCAGTTTCATCGCCGAATATAGGTCTCAGCTCAAAAACGGCTTTTCAGGCTCTCGTTGAGCGTTGGTGCGGAACGGAGGCGCTGACGTATGCGCTTTACGATTTTCCCGAAACGGTGGAAGAATGTCTTGCCGTTATGCAGGCAAAAGACCGTGAAACGGTAAAGATCACGCTGAATTCCTCCGCAGAGATAATCAACTTTTTTGAGGACAGTTCAACAACGAATATAAGTCCCGCAATGTTTGAAAAATATACTTTGCCGCAGATAAACGAGTGGGCGGATATGCTGCATTCGGCAGGAAAACTGCTTATGCACCACGCATGCGGACATCTGAAAGATCTTATGCCGCTTATCGCTTCATCCAAAATAGATATTCTTGAATCCGTTTCTCCCCCGCCTACGGGAAATATCGAGATCGCGGAAGCTCTGGCGGCATTGCCTCAGCGGATCGCGCTCATAGGCGGGATAGAGCCGACGTTTTTCGAAAACAGCACTCACGGTGAGCTTGAAGAATACGTTCAAACCCTGCTTGAAACGGCAAAAGGCAGAAGATTTGTTCTTGCAAACAGTGACAGCTGTCCGCCGGGCGTAACTTACGATAAATTCCTGACCGTTACAAAAACGGTAAGAAATTTCAGATAAAACGGTTTTGAAAGGAAAAAATAAAATGAAAGTCCTTTTAACGGGAGGCGCGGGCTTTATAGGTTCGCACACATGCGTTGAGCTTTTATCGCAGGGCTATGACGCCGTTATTGCGGATAACTTCTGCAACAGCGAACGCGACGTTATAACGAGATGCGAAAAAATAACCGGAAAGAAAATTGCGTGTTACGATGCAGACGTTGCCGACAAAGAGGCTGTGAGCAGCATCTTTGCAAAAGAAAAGATCGATGCGGTAATACATTTTGCGGGATATAAATCGGTGCCCGAGTCGGTAAAGCTGCCGGTAATGTATTACAGAAACAATCTTGACACAACGCTGACCGTTCTTGAAGTAATGAAAGAGTTCGGTGTGAAGATATTCGTTTTCAGCTCTTCAGCCACGGTATACGGAGATAAAAACCCCGTTCCGTTCACCGAAGATATGCCTACGTCAACGACCAATCCTTACGGCACAACGAAGCTTTTCATAGAAAAAATACTTACGGACACCGCTGCGGCGGACGGCGAAATGTCTGTCGTGCTTCTTCGATATTTCAACCCCATCGGCGCGCATAAAAGCGGCCTTATCGGAGAAAATCCTAAAGGGATACCAAACAACCTCATGCCGTATATCGCGCAGGTAGCCTCGGGCAAACGGGAGATGCTTCACGTTTACGGCAATGATTTCAACACACCCGACGGCACGGGAGTAAGAGACTACATCCACGTTGAAGACCTTGCGAAAGGTCACGTAAAGGCGCTTGAATACGCAGCAAAAAACGCTGGCTGCGAAATATTCAACCTCGGCACGGGCATCGGATACAGCGTTCTTGACATAGTCAAGGCATTTGAAAAGGCAAACGGGATCAAAATCCCGTACGTGATAGACCCGAGAAGACCCGGCGACATAGACGAATCACGCGCAGACGTATCAAAAGCTGCAAAGATACTCGGCTGGAAAGCTGAAAAGAACCTTGACGATATGTGTGCAGACACATGGAACTGGCAGAAAAATATAAAATAAAGGCGGAAGAAAAAATGGCTTTATCGATCTCACAGAAAATAATAGCTTCGCATCTTGTTTCGGGGAAAATGATCCCCGGCGAAGAGATTTCCGTAAAAATAGATCAGACCCTCACCCAGGACGCTACGGGTACCATGGCATATCTTCAGCTTGAAGCGATGGGGATAGACAGAGTTAAAACCGAGAAATCAGTTGCGTATATCGACCATAACACGCTGCAGTCGGGCTTTATGAACGCAGACGACCACAGATATATCCAGACCGTATGCAAAAAGCATGGGATATACTGCTCAAAGGCGGGCAACGGAATATGCCATCAGGTCCATCTTGAAAGATTCGGTATTCCGGGAAAAACTCTTCTGGGCAGCGACTCGCACACACCTACGGGCGGCGGAATAGGTATGCTTGCAATGGGCGCAGGCGGACTTGACGTTGCCGTTGCGATGGGCGGAGGAGCCTTCTATCTTATCATGCCGAAGATCGTTGGCGTAAAGCTCACCGGAAAACTTCCGAAAATGGTTTCGGCAAAGGATATTATTCTTAAAGTGCTTCAGATAATGTCCGTAAAAGGCGGAGTAGGCAAAATAATAGAGTATTACGGCGACGGAATAAAAACGCTTTCCGTTCCCGAGCGCTCTACGATAACGAATATGGGCACAGAGCTTGGCGCAACAACGTCCGTATTCCCGTCCGACGAAATAACCAGACGCTTCCTTGCCGCGCAGGGACGCGAAAACGACTATACCGAGCTTCTTCCTGATGACGGTGTTGTATATGACGAAACTATCGAGATAGATCTTTCCACACTCGTTCCTCTCGCCGCATGCCCGCACAGCCCCGATAACGTTGTGCCGGTATCTCAGCTTGCCGGAATGAAGATAGATCAGGTATGCGCAGGTTCATGCACAAACTCGTCTTACTCGGATATGCAGAAGCTTGCCGCGATTCTCAGTGGCAACACCGTTGCCGAAAACGTTTCAATGACCGTATCGCCCGGTTCAAAACAGGTTTTCGCTATGATGGCAAGAACAGGCGTGCTTGCGGACATAATCGAAGCGGGCGCAAGAGTTTTAGAGTGCGCGTGCGGACCCTGCATAGGCATGGGTCAGTCTCCCAACAGCGCGGGAATCTCGCTGAGGACCTTCAACCGCAACTTTGAAGGCAGATCAGGCACTGCGGACGGACAGGTATACCTCGTTTCTCCCGAAACGGCAGCAGCAAGCGCAGTTAAAGGCGTTATGTGCGACCCGACAACGCTTGATATAGATATAAATGCCGAAATGCCCGAAAAATTCGATATCAACGACAATCTCATCATTCCTCCCGCAGAAAACGGCGAAGACGTAGAGGTTGTCCGCGGACCGAATATCAAGCCGTTCCCCGTTGGCTCTCCGCTTCCCGAATCTATCGAAAAGCCCGCTCTTCTCAAAGTTGGCGACAATATCACAACAGACCATATCATGCCGGCAGGCGCAAAAATACTGCCCTACCGCTCAAATATCCCGCATCTTTCCAAATACTGCTTCGAGGCGGTCGACAATGCGTTCCCGAACCGTGCAAAGGCATCCGGCGGCGGCTTTATAATAGGCGGAGAGAATTACGGACAGGGCTCTTCACGCGAACACGCGGCTCTCGTTCCGCTCTGGCTCGGCGTAAAAGCGGTAATTGCAAAGAGCTTTGCAAGAATACATAAAGATAACCTTATAAACTCAGGTATAATCCCGCTCACGTTCAAAAATCCGCGCGATTACGACCTTATAGACCAGGGCGACGTGCTTTGTCTTAAAAACATCCGCTCGGAAATAGAAAACGGCGAAACCGTTTATATTTACGACAAAACAAAGAATATGAAGATCGAGCTTGTCTGCGACAGATCGCCGCGTCAGGCAGGGATCCTTCTTGCCGGCGGAAAACTGAACTATACAAAAGGTAAATAATATGGATATACGGACACGGCTTTCACTGCGTCCCGAAAAGCAGCTTGCAGATATTGTAAAGCTGCTTTTTCAGCAGTATTTCGGACCGGAGCATATGATAAAAGACGCTGCGACAAGTCTGAAAATGCTGAAAACAGAGCTTGAAGGCGTGGAATATGACAAAAACGTTCCTCTTTACGACGACATAGGCGGCGGATTTGCAAGGATAAACCTTGCCGCGGTAAAAGGGCTGCTCTCGCCTGAGACCGTAAACAAGATATTCGTGCTTTCGGCAAACTCACATAAAGAAAAAAAGCCCGCTGAGTTTGAAGGCGAGCTTGAAAAGCTGAAGAGCGCAGATTATCTTCCGTTTGACAAAGAAGAAACGCGCGGTTTTATAGATAAATATATCTCTCTGGGCTGTCCGCCTCTGTCTCACAGCGAAATATACCGAAAAAAATATGCGCCGCACTATCGCGTGGCTGATATAAAATATGCCGAAGCACTGCCTCTTTTTATAGAGACAGAAAACGTTCTTTCAAAAAAGGGAAGGGCGGTCGTAGGTATAGACGGCATGGCGGCGGCAGGAAAAACAACGCTTTCAAAAACGTTTTCCGAAGTTTATGACTGCAACGTTTTTCATTGCGACGACTACTTTCTGCGACCGGAACAGCGCACGGCGTCCCGTCTTGCCGAAACAGGCGGAAACATAGATTACGAGCGGATGAAAAGCGAGATTTTCGATCGTATTTTTACAGAAGACGATTTTTCGGTCAGAAAATATAACTGCGAAACGCAAACTCTTTCGGACACGATCACCGTTGAGAAAAAGCCTGTCACCGTAATCGAAGGCGTTTACTCCTTTCACCCTTATTTCGGAAACGTTTACGACGTTAAACGCATGCTTGTCATCGACCGCCGCGAACAGCTTGCAAGGCTTGAAAAGCGGAGCCCCGAAATGCTTGACCGCTTTATAAACGAATGGCTGCCTATGGAAGACAGATATTTTGAAATGCTTGCGAATATGAATAAATAATAAAAACGGGAGGAACAAAGTTCTTCCCGTTTTTTTTCAGAAGAGAGTGTTTTCTCCGTTTGTCGTCGGAAAAGGAATTCCGAGATGATCGTATGCGGCTTTTGTTACGCAGCGGCCTCTGGGCGTGCGGTTTATAAAGCCGAGCTGCAAAAGAAACGGCTCGTAAACGTCCTCAATAGTCACGCTTTCCTCTCCCGTCAGCGCGGCAAGAGTTTCAAGCCCTACCGGTCCGCCGTTAAAGCTCGTTATGATGGCACTGAGCAGGCGTCTGTCTACAGAGTCAAGACCGAGACGGTCTATTTCCATCCTGTCAAGCGATCTTCTTGCAAGCTCCTTATCTATTACGCCGTCGCCGAGCACCTGCGCAAAGTCGCGTATGCGGCGAAGAAGCCTGTTTGCGATTCGGGGCGTGCCTCTTGAACGCGATGCAATCTCATAAGCGCCCTCAGGAGTGATCGCTATATCAAGGATTTTTGCGGAGTTTGTTATTATGGTCTGAAGATCTTCTGGAGAATAAAGCTCAAGGCGGAAGAGCACGCCGAAACGGTCGCGGAACGGAGCTGCAAGCTGACCCGATCGCGTTGTGGCGCCTATGAGCGTAAATTTCGGCAGCGTGAATCTTATGGACCGAGCGGACGGACCTTTGCCGAGGATTATATCAAACTCATAGTCCTCCATTGCAGGGTAGAGAACTTCTTCAACCGTTCTTGAAAGACGGTGTATCTCGTCTATAAAAAGTATATCTCCGTCCTGCAGATTTGTAAGAAGCGCAACAAGATCTCCCGTTTTTTCAAGTGCGGGACCGGACGTAATGCGTATCTGAACGCCCATCTCCGTGGCGATGATGTTTGCGAGCGTTGTCTTTCCGAGACCGGGAGGGCCGTAAAGAAGGACGTGGTCAAGCGATTCGCCACGGCGTTTCGCCGCTTCGATATAAATTTTGAGGTTTTCTTTTATCTTTTCCTGACCGATATAGCCGTCAAAGTTTTTCGGGCGTAGCGAAAGCTCTGTTTCATCGCTGTGTATCGTTCTTGCGGATAAGATCCGTTCGTCAAATTCGTTTTCCATGATTATCCCTTTTCAGAGCCTCAGATGTTTCTTGAAAGCATTCTGAGCGCCTGCTTAACTATATCGTTGGTATTGTCCGCAGAGCAGCGAAGAACGGCTTTTGAAGCGTCGTTTTTGCTGTAACCGAGAGCAACGAGCACCGCGACCGCCTCCGATACACAGTCCGATGCGGCGCTGTCTTCACCGAACTGTGCGATATCGGACGGAACAACTTTTGTTTTTGCGATCTTGTCTTTCAATTCAAGGCATATCCTCTGCGCAAGCTTTGCGCCTACGCCCGCAGCCTTTGTTATTCCCTTCGCATCGTTTGAAAGCACGCACGCGGCAAAAGATTCCGGAGTATGGGCCGAAAGGACGGCGAGAGCCGCCTTGGGTCCAACGCCGCTGATAGAAAGAAGAAGCTCGAAAAACTGTTTTTCCTGCTCATCGGCAAAGCCGTAAAGATCGAGCGCGTCCTCTTTTACGTTGAGATATGTATAAAGAAGGACCGTTTCTTTTTTTGCTATCTGCTTATATGTGTTTTCGGAGATCGTGCATTTATATCCAACGCCTCCGCAGTCTATAACAGCGAGATTCGGCGTTAATATCGCCGGTTTGCCTGAAAGATAATAATACATTTTTACCTCTCTATCTTATGCAGTGCGCGCAGCAGATCGCCATAGCGAGAGCGTCCGCCGCATCGTCGGGCTTAGGTATCTTTTCAAGGTTAAGAAGCATTTTTACCATTGCTTCGACCTGCTCTTTTTCCGCTCTTCCGTAGCCTGTGACCGCCTGCTTTACCTGAAGCGGAGTAAACTCGGAGCAGTGTATCCTTTTTTTTGTCAGGGCAAGCAAAAGCACGCCCCTTGCCTGTGCAACGTCTATGGCTGTTTTTGAGTTTGTGTTAAAAAACAGTTTTTCCATAGCCGCCGTTTCAACGTGATAATAATCAACTATCCGCGAAGCTTCGTCGAATATCTGCTCTATTCTGTCGCAGAACGGAGTATGCGCGGGCGTGATGATCGCGCCGTAGTCCGAACCGTAAAATCTGTTGCCCCGCCAGTCCACAACGCCCCAGCCGACGGTTGCCACTCCGGGGTCGATACCCAGAATAATCATCTTTCCGACCCCATTTTTCTTTCTATTTCGCGCTGCGCGTCTCTTTTTGCGGCAGCCTCGCGCTTATCATAAAGTTTTTTGCCTTTGCAAAGCCCGATTTCAACCTTTACTCTTGCGTTTTTGAAATAGACGGAAAGCGGGATAATGGAATATCCCTCTTTTTTAACGTCGTTGAAAAGCTTGAGTATTTCTTTTTTGTGCATCAGCAGCTTGCGCTCGCGAAGAGGGTCTTTATTGAAAATATTGCCTTTTTCGTATGGCGAAATATGCATTCCGTGTATGAATATCTCTTTTCCGTTCGTCTGACAGTAAGAGTCCTTGAGATTTACCGCGCCAAGCCGGATACTTTTTACCTCCGTGCCTGCAAGAGATATTCCCGCTTCATATTTTTCTTCAACAAAATAGTCGTGATACGCTTTTCTGTTCTGCGCTGCTATTTTCGGCATTTTTTGCTCCTTTTTATCAGACGCTCAGTCCCTCATCCTTCTTGATCTTTCCTGCGTCTATATACGGCTTTATTCTCGGATATACAACGTTTTGAAGGTATTCTTCCGTCTGCTGCGGCGCTCTTCCTACAAAGCTTTCGGGAGATAGGAGCGACGATATCTCGTCTTTTTCAAGAAGGAATGCGCTGTCTGCGGCAATTCTTTCAAGAAGGTCGTTTTCTCCGCCCTCCTCTTTCACTTTCTTTGCCGCCGCTACGCTGTGAACGCGTATCCTTTCGTGCAGCTCCTGTCTGTCTCCGCCGTTTTTAACCGCTGCCATCATGATGTTTTCGGTCGCCATAAACGGAAGCTCGTTCATAAGCCTTCTGCGTATCATTTTCGGATAAACCACAAGCCCCGCCGTGACGTTTATATATATATTCAGAATCGCGTCAACGCCCAAAAACGCTTCTGAAACCGCGATTCTCTTATTCGCGCTGTCGTCAAGCGTGCGTTCAAACCACTGCGTGCCTGCGGTAAACGCGGGGGACAGTGAGTTTGTGATAACGTATCTTGCGATCGCGCATATACGCTCGCTTCTCATCGGATTGCGTTTATAGGGCATGGCAGAAGAACCTATCTGATGCTCCTCAAACGGCTCTTCCATCTCTTTGAAGTTTGCAAGGATCCTCAGATCGTTTGCAAATTTCATCGCGCTTTCCGCTATTCCCGCAAGAGTACAGCAGATATTTGCGTCTACTTTGCGGCTGTAAGTCTGACCTGAAACGGGGTATGTTTCATCAAAGCCCATTTCGTTTGCGATCATTTTTTCGAGCTTCGGCGTTTTTTCGTCCGCCTCGTCTCCGAAAAGCTCCTTGAAGGACGCCTGTGTTCCCGTAGTGCCCTTCTGACCGAGAAGTTTCAGCCCTTTTATACGGAAATCAAGCTCGTCAAGATCAAGCATAAGCTCGTTTATCCATAAAGTTGCCCTTTTGCCAACTGTGGTGGGCTGTGCGGGCTGCAGATGGGTATATGCAAGGCACGGCATATCTTTATATTTGAATGAAAAATCGGCAAGCGCCTTTATAACGGTAACGAGTTTATCCCTTATAAGCTCAAGACCCTGCTTCATAACTATTATATCGGTATTGTCGCCAACGTAGCAGGACGTTGCACCGAGATGAATAATCGGTTTTGCTTTCGGAGCCTGAACGCCGTATGCGTATACGTGAGACATAACGTCGTGACGGACTTCTTTTTCTCTTGCCTGAGCAACATCGAAGTTTATATCGTCCTTGAACTTTTCAAGCTCTTCTATCTGTTCGTCGGTAATATTCAGACCGAGAGCTTTTTCAGCGCGCGCAAGCGCGATCCAAAGCCGGCGAAAAGTTCTGAATTTATTTTCCGCCGAAAAAATATACTGCATTTCCTTGCTTGAATACCGTGTGCAAAACGGACTTTCATATGAATCGTAGCTCATGCCGCGCCTCTTTTCTTTATTTTTCGCTCAACGCTTTTTCTACCGCCGCCATACGAACGCATACGCAGAGTATTTCCGCCGCCGTCTGAAGCTCGGCAACGGGCGGATGCGTGGGAGCGATGCGGATATTGTTGTCTTTCGGGTCGACTCCGTACGGGAACGTAGCTCCCGAAGGCGTCATTTTAACGCCTGCCTCTTTCATAAGAGTGACCACACGCTTTGCGCAGCCGTCGGGAACTGTGAGTGATATAAAATATCCGCCGTTCGGGTTCGACCACGTTGCGATATCGGATATCTCTTTTTCAAGTATATATAAAACTATCGCAAATTTGGGCTTTATTATCTCTGCGTGCCGCTGCATCTGACGGCGGACGCCTTCTGCATCCTTGAAATACCTAACGTGACGCAGCTGATTGAGCTTGTCGTAGCCGATAGTCTGAACGCCCATAAGCTTTTTTATAAAATCAATGTTGTTTTTCGACGCTGCCATCGCCGCAACGCCCGCGCCGGGGAAGGAAACCTTCGACGTAGACATAAACTTATATATCATATCGCCGTTTCCGTATTTCTTCGCCTCTTCAAGGACGTTGAGAAGGATATCGCTTCTGCCGGAAATATCGTGAAGGGAATATGCGTTATCCCAGAAAACGCGGAAATCCTTCGCTTTCGGACGCAGCATTGCAAAGCGGCGGACAGTTTCGCTGCTGTAAGTGATGCCCGTCGGGTTTGAATACTTCGGAACGCACCATATTCCTTTTATTGTTTCGTCTTCCGCAACGAGCTTTTCCACCATATCCATATCCGGTCCGTCGGCAAGAAGCGGAACGCTTATCATTTCTATGCCGAGAGTTTCGCATATTCTGAAATGGCGGTCGTAGCCCGGAACAGGGCACAAAAACTTGATGTTTTCGCAGCTTGACCACGGCTTTTCGCCGCCGTATACGCCGAAGATCATCGCGCGCACGATATTGTCATACATCATATTGAGGCTGCTGTTGCCGCCGATTATTATTTCATCGACTGACGACGTATTCATAAGCTCGGAAAAGAGTTTTTTCGCTTCGGGTATGCCGTCAAGAACGCCGTAATTGCGGCAGTCAAAACCCGTTTCGTCAATGCAGTCCTCCGCTGTTTTCAGCACCGAAAGCATCGGAGTTGATATATCAAGCTGCTCTTTGCTCGGGTTGCCTCTTGACATATCAAGAGAAAGACCGAGAGATTTATATCTGTTGTATTTCGCAACAAGCTCGCTTTTGATCTCAAGAAGCTCCTGCTTTGAATAATTCTGCATAGTCGTATCTCCGGAATCAATAATCTGCGTTGCCCGCTGTTCTCGGGAACGGTATAACGTCTCTTATGTTCGACATTCCTGTAAGATACATTATAAGTCTCTCAAAACCGAGACCGAAGCCGGCGTGTTTTGTTCCGCCGTATTTTCTCAGATCAAGATACCACCAGTAATCCTTCTCGTCAAGACCGAGCTGAGCCATTCTTTCGCGAAGAACGTCAATCCTTTCTTCACGCTGACTTCCGCCGACAAGCTCGCCTACGCCGGGAACAAGAAGGTCTGCCGCTGCAACCGTCTTTCCGTCGTCGTTAAGACGCATATAAAACGCTTTTATCTCTTTCGGGTAGTCTGTAACGAATACGGGCGCCTTATAGACCTGCTCTGTGAGGAATCTTTCGTGTTCCGTCTGCAGATCGCAGCCCCAGTATACGGGATATTCAAAGCTTTCCTTATTCTTTTCAAGTATTTTTATCGCTTCGGTATACGGCAGACGGACAAAATCTGCGTCAAGAAGCGCTGTAAGACGTTCGATGAGGCCTTTATCGATAAAATCGTTGAAAAACTTCATGTCGTCCGGGCACGTTTCAAGAACGTATGCGATAACGTATTTTATCATATCGCGGGAAAGATCCATCTCGTCTGAAAGCTCGGCAAACGCTATTTCGGGCTCTATCATCCAGAATTCCGCAGCGTGACGCGCGGTATATGACACCTCTGCGCGGAAGGTGGGGCCGAAGGTATATACTTTGCCGAATGCAAGAGCAAACGTTTCGGCGTTGAGCTGTCCCGATACGGTGAGGTTTGCGCTCTTTCCGAAAAAGTCCTTCGAATAATCCGTTTTGCCGTCCTCGCCCTTCGGAACGTTGTCAAGGTCAAGCGTTGTTACTCTGAACATTTCGCCAGCGCCTTCACAGTCGCTTGCCGTGATAAGCGGAGTGTTGACGTATATAAAGCCTCTTTCGGCAAAGAATTTATGAATTGCCTGAGCTGCGGCGGAACGGACGCGGAAAACGGCGGAAAATGTATTCGTTCTAGGACGCAGATATGCGATATCTCTGAGAAATTCGAGAGAATGGCGCTTCTTTTGCAGCGGATAGTCGGGCGTGGACTCGCCTTCAACCTCGATCTTTTCCGCCTTTATCTCAAACGGCTGCTTCATTTCGGGCGTTGCAACAACTTTTCCCTCTACCCTTACCGATGCGCCTACGTTGAGCTTCGCTATCTGCTTATAGTTGTCAAGCTTTGCCTCTTCAAATACGATCTGCGTTGAACGGAAGCAGCTGCCGTCGTTGAGCTCTATAAATCCAAACGCCTTTGAGTCGCGAACCGTGCGTACCCAGCCCGCTACGGATACGGTTTTACCGTCAAATGCCGGAATATCGGCAAAAATATCTTTAATAGCTGTCATTTTATTCTCCTGCCTGTCATTACAGTAATTTCATATTGTTTTTTTCGCATTCAGCTCGCATTTCGTCGGGCCACAGCGAAACCTGCACCTCACCGATGTGCGCCTTCTGCAAAAGCAGCATGCAAAGTCTTGACTGACCTATGCCGCCGCCTACCGTGAGCGGCATATTGCCCGAAAGAAGCTCTTTATGGAACGGAAGCTCTTTTCTTGCCTCCGCGCCTGCTTCACGAAGCTGACTTTCCATTGATTTTTCGTCTACGCGGATACCCATTGACATAATCTCTATCGACGTGTCAAGCGGTTCAAAGCGGTAAATAAGGTCTCCGTTGAGCTGCCAGTCGTCATAGTCGGGCGCTCTGCCGTCATGCGGCTTCCCGCTTTTCAGTTTTCCGCCTATCTGCATAATAAAAACTATCGGGTGAAGCTTTGTTATCTCGTTTTCGCGTTCTTTTGGCGTGAGAGACGGATACATATCCTCAAGCTCCTGCGAATAGATGAAAAACACGTCGTTGTCGTGCGTAAACGAGGTCTGCGCCTTTGAATACGTTTTATTGAGTATCTCCCACGTGTCGTGAATGGCGCATACGATCTTGCGGACCGTTTCTTTAAGGAAATCTATATTTCGGTCTTCACGGTTTATAACAACTTCCCAGTCCCACTGATCAACGTATATCGAATGGAAGTTATCTACCTCTTCATCGGCGCGTATGGCATTCATATCGGCGTAAATACCTCTGTGCGGTTCAAAGCCGTATTTTTTCAGCGCATATCTTTTCCATTTCGCAAGAGAATGAACTATCTCCGCACGGCGTCCGTCAAACTCAAACGAAACGGGCGTTTCAGTGCCGTTGAGATCGTCGTTGAGACCGCTGTCTTTATAAACAAAAAGCGGCGCGGAAACACGTTCGAGATTAAGAAGCTTTGAAAGCTCTATCTCAAAAACGTCCTTTATGATCTTTACCGCCTTCTGAGTCTGCCTGAGAGTTAAAAATGAACTGTATCCTTCCGGAATCATCAGTGCCATACGGTTTTTCGCGGTTTTTTCCCGCGCCCCTTTTCCGACAAAAAATTATTATATTACATTATATTATATCACATATTACGCTTTTTTACAAGAGGGGAATTTCGGCTTTTTTTGGATATTACGATCAAAGATACGTTTGTATACAAGTAAAGACCCCTGCGGCAATGCCGCAGGGGTCCGTATGCTGAAAGTTATTTCGTATTATCAGGAAGAAAACTTATCAGTCATCAATTGTTTCAGGTACATCAACAGTGAGGCCTGCCTTAGCGAGGTTAAGGGCGATGATGGAGCTGAGGAGTTTAGCGTCGTCAGCTTCTTTATCGATGTCAGCCTTCAGAGTGTCGATAGCAGCCTTGTATGCAGCAGCGGTGTCAGCGGTGCAGCCTTCAACTGCTTTTGCATAACCGTCGTTAGCTTCTTTGTAGATAGCCTTAGCCTGTTCGAGAACAACGCTGGGTTTTTCTACTTCAACGATAACAACTTCGGGTTCCTGAACGGGTTCTTCTACCGGAGCGAGTTTGAGATCTGCAAATCTGTCAGCAACAGACTTGTATGCAGCCATCATCTGAGACTCGGTAGCGGTGTCAGCTTCTGCCATAGCGTATGCAGCTTCAACAGCGTTAGCAAACTTTCTGTAGGAAGCTTCGGTATAAAGCTCAACAACTACCTGGAGTTCGAGAACTTTGGTATCTTTCTTGAGGTTTTTACCGGTGTACATAGACTTGGTAAGAGCAGACATTGCGTTGTCGATGTTCTTGATTATTGTTTCAAGATCGTTAGAGTTGAGAACAGAAATCGTGAACTGGAGTGCTTTCTTAGCTTCGGAGATAGCAACTTCGAGGTTGTCTTTTGCAGCTTTGTCGTCAGTTACGTTTGCACGAACATAGAGAGCTTCAGCAGCAGCGACCTTAGCAGCGAGGGTGTCTTTATCAGCAGCGCCTTCGGTAGCTTCGATCTTTTCGAGGTTAGCCATAGCGAGTTTAAGAGCAGCAACTGCATCGTCAACATCAGCCTTCGGGCATCTTGTGTCGAGAGCAACGTACTGAGCGTTAGCGTAAGCAGCTACGAATGCATCCCAGATTGCCTTAGCTTCGTCTGTATTTGTCTTGTATGCATATACGTTCTTACCGTCAGCTTCACGAATGAGAGCTTCGAGTTCAGCTTTGTATGCTACGAGACCTGCAGTGGTGTAGTTGGATCTGTCAGCATATGCTTTGGAGAGTTCTTCAAGAACTTTTTCAGCATACCAAACAGGCATATCTTTAAGATCGTTGTCTTCTACGGTGTATCCAGTTGCTTCATCACCATTGATGCAGCCGAGGATAAGAGCGCCGATTCTTCTGAGTTCCTGATACTTATCAGCGAAATCTCTGGTAAGACCGGAAACATCATTGAAGTTAACGAGGCTGTTCATCGGATCGAGATAATTTCTCTTGAGCGGTGTAACAACGCCGTCACCGAGCTGACCGTAGTAGAGGTTGAGAATTGCAACTTCTTCGTGAGCGTCTTCAACAGCATGTTCAAACTTCATCTGGAAGTACTGATAGCAGTTTCTAGCGTCAACGAGTTTTGCAAAGAATACTGTATTTGCGTTTGCAGAGAGTTTTTCGTAAAGTTTTTCGTAGTTGTAGGAATCAGCTTCGCCGAAGTAGTGGTCTACGATGTAGTAAACGTCTTCAACGAATGAATCGAACTTAGCAGCGCCTGCTTCGGTAAGGATGTAAGACTTGAGAGCCTTAACGAATTTATCGTAAGCAGCGAGTAATGAGGTCTTAGTTGCGGGAGCCTGGTTCTTGTTTTCAGCAATGAGTTTAGCGAGGTTTGCTGCTGCTACCTTAGCAGTCTTGAAGTAATCCTTCGGATAGTTTGCTTCTTTAGTTACACATTCAAGGAAGTCAGCGTCGCCTGCATTAGCTGCGATGTCTGTAAGAGCATTGCCGTCAGCATCGTTCTGAGTGGTGATTTCCCAGTCAAGAACAGCTGCTACGTTTTCGAGTACCCAACCGTAAACCTGGATAAGGGTTGTGAGGTCAGCAGTGAGATACTTGAGAGCGGTGCGGATTCTTCCGATGTAACCTGTTGCAGCAGCGTCGCCTGTTACAGCGTCACCGGTCTTAACGGGAGTTCCGTTGGGAATGGTCCAGTCAAAGCCAACTGCTGTGGATTCGTATTTGAAGTCATCTCTTACTTCTTTAGCTACGTCGAAGAGAGTCTGGATGAAGTTGTAAACGCTGTCGAGAGCAACATCCTGGTTGAGGTATTTGCCGTCTTCAGTTTCAAACTTCATAATGTCAGCTGTGAATGCGTCAGCGTTAGCTGTAGCGTTGTTGCCGCGAGCATAGCCAACTACTGCTTCGTAGATGGAAGAAACGCCTGCGCGATCTTCGAATACGAGTTCGTCGCCTTCGAGTTCACCGAGTTCGTCGTCATCTTTCTGGAGTCTGTGTTTAACGAAAGAAAGAACGGTCTTGGTGGGTTTGGTGGGAAGTTTATCTCTGGATTCTACGTTATCAAAGAGGTAGAAGGAGTAAGTGATGGAAGCGAGGAGGTTGTCAAGAGGACAATCAGGGCCTACGCCGTCTTCATAAATGTCTACCATTTCGATCTGGCCGTCAACTACCTGGAGGATAGGACCAACTACGCCTGCGAGGAACGCATACTTGTTGATCTCGTTTACAACGGACTTCGGATCAGCGGGGATAGAAGTTGTGATGTCGGGAAGAGTTGCAGCTGTGAGCTGTTTGTTGAAGTTGTCAAGAGCAGCTTTGAGCAGTGCGCTGAACTTCCAGTAAGAGAACCAGTTGGGAGTGAACTCAACGGTTACTCTGTCGTTTTTAACATCAACGCCTGTGAGGTCTTTGATGGTGCGAACGCCTTCGGGAACGATAACAAGAACAGATTCACCTGCAGCAGCGGGGAGCATTGTCTTGAGATCTTCTTTAGCGTTGTAAAGTCTTGTCCAAACGATCTTATAAGGATCGTCGTCCTTCTTAGAGGACCAATCCCAGTTCTTAAGAAGAGCTTCTGCTTTTCTTACGAGTTCGGTGCCTTCAGCAACGTTGAGAGCTGAGAGCTGCTGTTCGGATCTGGGAGCAACTGCTTTGATACCGGCAACGATCTTGTCGATAAGAGCGTTGAAGTCGGTAAGAGCAAGGATCATAAGTCTTGCGTTGGAGTCTTTCTCTCTGATGTATTCGATAACGCGTTTAGCGTAAAGAACATCGTTGAGAAGCTGAGCTGCGGATGCAGTGTAGATGTTGTTGTAAACGTCTTTGATATATTTATCATAGATGTCTATAACGATTTCGAGTTTGAGGAATGCTTTGTACTGAGCAGTGAAGTCAGCATTTTCGCCGAAGTACATATCGATCTTGCCGATGAGTTTTTCAACGAGAGCATTGATCAGATCTCTGAATTCTTTGTAATCGCCATTGAGGAAGTCCCAGTAAAGAACGCCTGCGCCATTGGTGGAGGCTTTCTTCATAGCGAGCTCTCTGAGAGCGATTTCAAATGCGAATACTTCGTCGGGAGCAATCTGTCTTGCTTCTGCGAATGTGTACCATCTTACGGGGTACTGTCTGAGAGCGTTGCCGCCCCAGAACTGAGCGTCTGTCCAGTAGTCATCTTCATCGATGATGTAGAAGTAGGGGTTGAAGCCGATGGACTGGTTGTAGAAAGAGCCGTCCATGAAGAAGCCCATGTATCTGCTGCTGTCGTAAAGATCAGCATAACCAGCAGGTTTAGCAGTAGCGGTAACTTCTCTGCTGAGAGCTTCGAAGATGTAGTCGATCATGCCTTTAGCGGCTTTAACAACTGCATTTCTGCCTTCATTGAAGCTTGCGTCAACGATTTCGTTGTTAGCGTCCTGACCGAAATACCAAGCGGACGCAGCGTATTCAACGATGTTGCTTACGTTTGCTTTTGCGAGGTCGAGATAGGTCTGGTCGTCAACGGGATCTTTTACCCACTCAACTTTGCCGGTAACGTTTTTACCGTTGTTGTTTTCTACAAAGTTCTGAGCGAGAGTGTCGCCTTCACCGAGGAAGAGGAAGTAATCAGGATCGTTGTTGCCCCAGAAAGCGGCACGATCAAGATAAGCCTGATACTCCTTTTTTTCGTCGTTCCAGGTGAGGAGACCTGTTTCTTCGAGAAGAGTATATGTGCGGTCTTCGAGTTCGGGACCGTAAACAACGAGCTTCTCGATAGCAGCTTTAAGCGCTGTTCTGTCTGCTTCGTAATCGGTAGCTGCTGCTGCACCCAGAGAGCCGATGATTGCGGTAGCGGACATAGAAACTATCATCGCCATAACAAGGATGGCAGAGATAATTTTTTTGCTCATGGATTGTTTTCCTCCTTAAAATTTTGTCTCTTTAAAGAGACTTAGAAAAAACTTTCGGCATTTTCGACTCGATTCGGGGTTTTTCCCCTTTCAGAGGATACTACCCCTGCCTCTCATCTTTTGCCTTGGACATATTATATTACATTTTGCCGAAAAAATCAACCCCTTTTTGTAATTTTTTTCAATAATGCCTGTAATTTGTATATTTGCACAGTTTTTTGCTTGCATTTATCCGCATAACTATGCAATATCAACATAAAATCATCGTTTTTGCGCCGGGAATTACGTTTTTGAGACGTAAAATTCTCCCGTTTTTCCGTTGTAATATATTACAATTTTCAATTTCGGCCTTTTTGAGCTGAAATTATTACAACCCTTGAAAGAATCACATTTTCCCGCCGTTTCCGATCCTGATTTTTATCTGTTGAAAATTGTAATAATATATTTAGTGATGAAATGATTTGACACCACAATATATAGATATTTTTCATTTTAGCCGTCGTTTTTGTAATAATTCTCAAAGTAAAAAAACGCCCGAAATGTCTTTCATGGTATTTATGCAAAAGAAAACCGCCCCTTTCGGAGCGGTTTTGAAATATTTGCCGTATTATTCTACAAGGCCGGATCTTTCGATACCCTGGATGAAGTATCTCTGTGCAAAGAGGAATACTATCAGGAGCGGGAATATCATAAGAATTGAAGCCGTATCGTAGAGAGTCTGCTGCTGGATAAGCTCGGAAACGCCTTTTGTAACGTTTGTTACGGTATTTGAAAGAATTACCATATTGGGAACGAGCATACTGTTGTAGGTCGTATCCGTCCACTGCCATGTGAAGGAGAAGAGGAAGACCGTTATCATCATGTTGCCCGCGTTGGGAAGCATTACCGAGAAGAATGTGCGGAACGGACCTGCGCCGTCAATATATGCAGCCTCGTCAAGCGCTTTGGGAAGTCCTCTGAAGAACTGACGCATGAGGTAGATATAAAGACCGTTTTTAAGTCCGAGACCGGTAGCGGACATAACTGCCATGGGCCATACGCTGTCGATGATCGAGATATTTCCGATGAAGTATCTGAAACGAACGTAAAGCGGAAGCATGATAGTCTGCGGCGGGATGATAAGGGTAAGAATTATGAGCATAAAGAGAATGTTCTTGCCCTTGAAGTTGAATCTTGCAAAACCGTAGCCGGCAAAGCAGCTGACGAGCATCTGCAAAACTGCGGTTACGAGAGAGAGAAGTGCGGAATTGAGAAGAGCCTGCCAGTACTGGATATTCTGAATAGCTCTCTGCCAGAAGTAGGTGGAACCTTCACGGGGGATAAACATAACCGTTTTATCTTCGAGGTCCGCCGTGGACATTCCGGAAACGATGACCTTAACAACGAAGGGATAAAGGATCATGAATGAGATACCGACGATGATTATGAATCTCGCGATAGCCCAAAGGAATTTGCCTACGCCCTTTACGTTGATGTTCTTTCTTTTCCATCTTTCCCAGCTGAAGTCCGCATACTTGGTGGGATTTAATTTTGTGAGCAAATTTTCGATGAAGTTGCGCTTTTCGTTTTCTTTGCCCTCGACAACGTAATTGATTTGTCTCATATTCTTCCCTCCTTAGTCCTGATAGATGATGAGTTTGCGGACGAGAAGAACAACGATGCCGACGAAGAGAAGAACTACGAGCATGTAGATCCATGAGAACGCGGATGCGAGAGCATACTCGCTCGCGTTGCCAAGCTCTTCATTGATCATTGCGACCGCGGGGTTTTCCGCCTTGAGGAACATATCTATAACGGTATAGATAAGGTTAACGAGAATAAGCGGGGAGATCATGGGGAAGGAGATCTTCCAGAAGGTTTCCCATGCAGTTGCGCCTTCAACGGTTGCTGCTTCATACATCGAGGTTGAGATCGACTGCAAGCCGGAAAGGAAGACGAGCATCTGAACACCGGAAGAAGTGATAACGCTGTAAAGTCCGTCTACCGCGCCGAGAACAACGTTTGCAAAGTCGTTATTCTGAAGAACGACTACAACGAGCTGTCTGAGCTGCTGATAGTTGAAGACGTTTGCCATACCCGAAGCGCTGCCTATATCCATCTTTTCCGAAGAGCTGTATACGTCAAGCATGGAGCTCATGTTCTCGAACTGGGCGATAATACCTGTTGAGATAACAACGGGGATGAAGAAGATAACGCGGGCGATCGTTCTGCCTTTGAAGTTCTGGTTGAGAACGTTTGCCATGAAGAATGCGAAGATAAGGATAATCGGGATCTGGACAAGAATGCTGAGGGTTGATTCAACAACCGTTCTGAGGAAGTCCGCCTCAACGAAGAGCGCTTCATAGTAGTTGTCAAGACCAACGAAAATCGTGTGGAAGCCCGACGCATCAACCTTGATCTCACTTACGGAGTAAATGAAAGACTGGATGATAACGGGAATGTATATGAACGCAAGACCGATTATTACGGGCAGAACGAAGATATAGCCGTAAAGATTCTGTTTACGTTCAAGCGAGAGTCTGCCTCTCTTGATTTGCTTTGGTTTCTTTGCCGCTGCTTCTGCGCTCATTTTACTTCACCTCCAAATATCCGAGTGCCGGAACGGTTGCGCCGCTTTCGACCTCAACGTCAAAACTGTTGTAGTTGACGTAAAGCTCAAGGGCTCCGTCGCCGTAAATTACGTGGAATACGTTGTTTGTTTCAACTTTTTCTCCATCCGGTCCGGTAACGCCTTTGATATAAGCGACAGCAGTCTCATGAAGAGTGATGCGCTCGGACGATACTTTATCGAGAACGGATGCGACTTCTTTATACAGTTCAACGGCTCTGTCGAAGCTGTCGGTATAATGAAGCGAGTAGAAATCGTAGAACCTGGTGTTGTCAAATACGCTGTTTTCGTCATACATCCAGCGGAAGTTTACGCCGCTGCCTGTTTCGAGGCATTTAAGGAACTGCGTTTCATAGTCCGCGGAGATGTTGAACGGTGCTGCGGCATACTGGATATAGCCGTGAAGGACCATGGGAATGAACGGGATAGATCCGGTCGAGGAGAGGTATTCGCTTCCGCCGATCGGAAGATTTACGATATGGTCGGCGTATTTCCAGGTATAGTCGTTACCGGTCGAGACAAGGATCTTGTATCCGTCGTTATAGAACGTTTCAAGGGCTTCGATCTGAGCGTCAAGCGCCTGAGTTCTGTTTACGATGTGACCGATCCTGTAGTTTGAGTTGAGGTCTTTGCCTATTTCGCCGAGAGCGATCTGCTTGTTGTCTATGATCTTCTCAAACTCTGCTTTATAAGATTTTGCGAGCGACGGAATGATCATCGGGTTAAGGATCGTCTGAGTATAAGTAGCATCAGCTTCCGTTCTGCCCGTTGAAAGAACTCTCTTACGTACTCTTGCTACGCGCATGTCAAGACGGCGTGCTGCGTCGTTCGTATAGTTGAGAGCGTCGGTAAGCTTATCTTTATAAACATAGAGGAAGTCTGCAGAGGGGTAGAAGCCGACGTTATTCGACTTCATATAGGAAACAAGATCGTTAAGCTCTGATCTGCTGCCCATTTCGCTCATCAGCGCGGGAATGTTTGCGATCGTGTTATAATAGCCTTCGTTGGACCAGTAGAGGTAACGGACATTGATGTTCGCCACGCCTGCCTTAACGAGGTTTTCAACGATCTCTTTAAGTTCCGTATAGCTTGTAAGCGCTTTTGTTGCGTCTACAGGCAGACCGCCGACAGATTCGTTTTTGTTTATTGCGCCTATCGCTTCGAGATAGAACGGCGTTTTTGTGCCCTTCGCGATCGTATCGGAAGGAAGAACGCCCTTATCTATCAGGTAATTTCTGTACATTTCGGCATATTCGGAATACGTCATATTGCCGGGTGTGAAGTAATAGCTTACCTGGAAGTTTGCGACCTGCTTTTCTTTTGAAAGAACAACGCCTGAAGACGAGTTGTCGTTGCCGGCAAACGCCGAGGAGCTGCTGCTTGACTGACCGCCCGAATATGTACGGTAGTCACGTTCGGAATAAACAAGGTCATAGTTTATCGAAGCGCCGGGGTTGTTTGTGGAGTTGGAAGGTCTTGCGGTAGCGAAAGCCTGAGCTGTTCCGCCTTCAAGTATTTCCATTATTCCGCCGAAATCCGATCTGTCATAGATAAGATACGGGGAAACTATCTGCATCATCTTGGTTGTCTGAGTCTCGTTCTGGAACGTATTGTCTTCGCCGTATATCCTTGCGGTATATACCGACTGAGTTACGTAGCCGTTTGCCGGCATGAACGCACCCGAACCGTCGCAGGTGATGATATAGGGGGTATTTGTCTGTTTTGAAACATTGACCATCGAACCGAAGGCTCTCAGAAGCTGTATCTTATACATCTTCTGCTTTGACGGAGCCTGAATGAGCGTTGAGTCGATGTTTACGGTGAGTCCTTCGTTCGTAAGAGTATAATCCACGGGGATCGTAAACATTACGGCACGTTCCGGACCGGAATACTCAACGAGTTCCATCTCTCTCTTGAGCATATCTACCGTAAATCCGGCAAGCTGCATTGCCTCTTTTACGAGCTTTTTCTGTCTCGTGTTAAGAACGCGGACGATATACATCGGGATGGCGTCGAGCAGAGGATAGTTTTTGATAAGTCTTTCTCTGTCTTCAAGGTCAAGGTTTTCAGGGGTGACGAACTTGTAGTTCGTGATGATGTCGTTCATCTTTTCATCACCCATGGTCTTTGTGCCTTTTTCGTTCAGCTCCGTATGCTCTGCAAGACGGGCTGTGATCCACTCGTATGTTTCAACGGTGATTACGGGAGGCACAAGGTCCTTATCGGGGTCGTTACCGATGGTATATATTACCCTGAGCTTGTTATCCGCCATTTTAACTACCTGGATTCGAAGATCTTCAAGGCAGTTTTCGCGGAAGTTGAACTCGTAACGTTTGTTTGCAACGTCGTAAGCTTCAAGAGCAATATTTGAAACTATCGGGTTGAGAACGTCCATATCAGGGGTGCCTTTGATATCCTTTGAAGGTGCTTTTACGTTTGCGTAAGTGGAGTTTGCCTCATAGTTGCTGTTTGAGTGGTAAACGTGACCTGTCTCTTTATCCTTTACGGCAAAGTCGGTTGCGGAACCACCCGCTACGGTGATATCTATCTTGCCGGGATTAAGATCCATGTAAAACTCGAATTTGTCGTTTTCCATTATCAGGCTCATGTTGGTGATGCCCTGCTTTACGGAGACGGAGTTGCCTTCTGCGTCATCGTAAGAATAGTTGGAAACGGTTTTGCCTACGGGTGTCGCGTACGCGGGATCGACGGTCCACGTATATTCAACGATGTCTACGTCGTTTTCCTCGTCGTGATGGACGGTTTTAACGTTTTCCGCGATAACAACGCCGCCTTCTTCAAGCTTTGCGATATGCTCTAAACGCATATCTTCGCTGATATACTCAGGCGCAGTGTCCTCATCGTTCGTACCGCAAGCGGCAAGAACGGAGACCGAGGAAAGAAGAAGGACAAACGCAAGGAATGCCGAAATCAGTCTTTTCATATTCATCTTCTCCCCCTTACTCGTTAAGTCTGAAGCTTATTTCCGTGTAAAGCTGGATAATAAAGCCTGCTACCTGCGTTACAAGGAACGCTATAAGAACGATTATAAACGCAATTACCGCCATACCGATTATGGAAAGGATGGCAGTGGCGATCGCTTTTTTAACCGTATACTGATGTGTTACGAGCATTCCGATAAATACCATGCCGTAGCACCATACGTAACCGAATGCAACTATGAAGTTGTATACGCCTGATTCCGAAACGGTTACAAAGTTCGAAAGCGGAATGGCAAGAAGGTTGCATATGGAAAGAGGAATGGTCGAATATGCCGTTGCCGTGAAAATGTCTCTGAATTTTCCGTCGCCGTCCATCAGCGAGGTGAAGCACCAGTTTGCTATGATAAACAGTATGAACGGAAGAACCGAAACCGCTATTTCATAAGGAACGTTAAGGTTCATCTGAGCGAACGGGTCGGTGAAAAGATAGCCTGTAAGCTGTCTTTTAAGAATGGATGTGAGCGCGAGAACAAGGAAAAGGAAGACGGCGCCGGGAAGATTATGTCTGCGCGGGTCGTTTTTCAGTTCGTAAAAACCGTCAAACGGGTGAGCGAGGATGTAAAACGCAAACGGAAGGCGTTTGAACATCGTTACTGTGCCGGTACCCAATCTTTTCGCGTAGTATCCGATAGATTTCATTTATTTAGCCCCCCTTTTCTTCTTTTTAAGAGATTTACGAACGAAATACAATACTATTATACCTACTATAATAACTATGATGCCGATGAAAATGAAGGAGAAGTTCTTTGAAAGCTCTTCTTTTCTCAGTTCGCCGTAAGCCTTAGAGTAATTGTCTTTTTCGATCGCCTTCGAGAAGTAGCCGAGAGCGTTTTCGTAATGGTCAAATCTCGTTTCGTCGTAGTTTGCCATTGCCTGACGCATTTCCGCCTTGCCGAGACCGATATAGGCGATATACATGTTCGAGTTGAACGTTGTAACCTTTTTCCAGAATTCTGCCGCTTCTTCAAAACGTCCTGCCGCGTTTGCTGTAACAGCGGAGTTTATAAGACGCGCATATTCGGTGGTTTCATATACCGTTATCGACTTGTTGCCTACGTCGGATATGATTATGTGTTCGCCTCTGATAGCTATCGAGTTCGCCGTTCTGAATCTGCCGTTCTGGTCGGTGCTTGATCCGCCGCCCATGTAAAGCAGGTTTCCGTCGGGGTCGTATGTGAAGAAACGGCCCGAGCGGGAGTCGATGATCGTATATCTGCCGCTTTCGTTATCGACTGCTACGTCGACTATCTGCGGAGAAGAGTTGAATTCGAAAATAAGGTCGCCGACGGGCGGGAATTTGCCTGTACGTCTCAGAACGTCCGAGCCTGCGGGCGAAAGTTTCTTTACGGGTGCAAGTGAACCCGAAACGCTGTCGTTCGCAATGGCCGTAAGAAGCTCAGGAGCGCTGATCGTGCTGATCGTTGCGTAAATAAAGCCGCGGTCGTCAATGTTTATGTTGCTGTATTCGGTAGGAACATACTTGACGAGCTGTTTTTTCTGCTCATCGGTAGCGATTACACGCCAGAACCAGTCGGCTGCGTTATACGTTACCGGTGGAGCGCCGACGAACGAACGGAACGTGCCGTCGTTGTCGATTTCAAGAAGACCTCTGTTGACGGCGTAGCCTATCGCGAGGAAAGAACCCGTTCTGTCAACAACGATCTTTACGGGTTTGAACGTATAGTCGTTGATAACGTCTACGCGTACACCCTGGATAACGCCCGATACGTTGCCTTCTATATCACACATAACTATACGTCTGTTCTGTGTGTCGGCAACGTAGATAAGTCCTTCCTCATCTACGTATATGCCTTCAGGACCGAAAAACGTGTTTTTATTGTGAGAAAGCATTTCGGGGTCCTGATAGGGGGAACCGTCCGAATTTGTTTTTCCGGGGATATATGCATAAAGCGCGGGAGCGTTTTTAAGCTCCGTGATGACGGAAACTACCTGGTAGTCTTCGTCAAGAACGACGATCCTGTTTCCGCCTCTGTCTACTATATAAAGGTATTCGCCTCTGACGTAGATATCCGAAGGCTGGAACTGTCTGTCAAGACCGAGATCATCGGCGCCGATTACTTTTATCGCCTTATAAGCGAGAGGTGCCTGAACGGGGAAGCGGTTATAGTTGTAAGTGTAGTTATCCGCGATATCCGAGTTGATAGGAAGTGCGAATGCCGGAAGAGCGACGGTAAGCGTCATGACCGTAAGGAGAACAAGCGTTACGGCAGTTTTCATAAATCCGTTTTTCATCTTTTTTCTCCTTTCATCAGTCTTTCATACCGGAGGTGGACATTGTTTCGAGAATGTTTGACTGTGTGATGACGAACGTGATAACGGGAACTATCATCATTACGATTGATACCGCCGTTGAAACGCCCGCTCTCGCAATGCCCGCAGCTGCGATCTGAGAAAGTGCGTAGCCGAGTGTTTTAAGCTCTTCGCGATAGATGAAGATCGACGAACCCATGTTCCAGAAATCCTGAACCGCGAAAACTATAAGAGTCATCCATGCGGGTTTGATGGAGGGCATGAGTATCTGCCAGAATATCCTGAATTCTCCGGCGCCGTCTATACGGGCAGCTTCGAGAACCGAGTCGGGGAACTGATCGATGAACTGTTTAACAAGATACATAGCGGTCGAGTTGCCGAGCGCGGGGATAAGAATGGCATAATAAGTATCGATCCAGCCGAGGTTTGCCATTATGATATAGTTTGCTATCGTTGCAGCTGGCGCCGCAAACATAAGCGAAAGGGTAACTATCTGGAATATGAAGTTTTTGCCTTTGAACTGACGCTTCGATACGGGATATGCGCACATCGAGGCGGATATCGTTCTCAGCAGCGTACCGACGAGCGTGATGAATATCGTGTTGAACAGATATTTCGACATCGGAACGAGCGAGTTGGACATTATGTTGAAAAGGTCTACGTAATTCTTGAAGGTCGGGTTCTTAACTATGAGGTTCGGCGGGAACAGCCACAGTTCGTGGAGCGGTTTGAGCGACTGGGATATAGCGTAAACAAGGGGGAACGCCATGAAGGCACCCGCAATGAGAAGGAACGCGAACATCGTAAGGTCGCCGCCGAAGGATCTGTTTACCCTGTTATACTTGAACAGCTTTTTCTTCTTATAATATATAAGATGACCGTTCTCGTCGTATTTCGGTCTGCGCTTGATGATACCGAAAAGGGGTTTTGGATTTTTATATACTACCTGAACTTCATCATCTAATTTTTCAGCCATGATAAAACCTCCTTTTCCTCATTACTTACCGATACGACCGAGCACGAACTGGAACAGCTTGTTCATCGTGAACGAGATAATGAACAGAAGTGTTGCTATCGCGCACGCGTAGCCCATTTCAAAACGGACTCCGCCGTAGTCGTCAAGATGGTGCATGATGGTGTGAAGCGCGTAGTCGGTCGTCGGGAATCCGAATACGGCAGTGATAACGCCGCCGATACCGAATGAACCCGTAACGTTAAGGATAGCGCCGAAGAGCAGCTGTCCGCGCATGGAGGGAAGCGTTACGAAGTAAAGCTCCTGCCATCTGTTCTTTATACCGTCAACGGCTGCCGCTTCGTAAAGAGAACGGTCGACAGTCTGAAGACCGGCGATAAAGGTAAGGAA
>JAEEGL013891356.1_pt1 | contig 40369 bp, 20 predicted proteins | sample 9134231 | NCBI WGS metagenome assembly JAEEGL01 (sample SAMN16246548, study PRJNA631951) | gut metagenome | biome: gut microbiome; feature: rumen; material: fiber-attached | host: Bos | place: Iran: Karaj | collected 2018-10
CACATCCACTTTCACCTACTAAAGCAACTTTTTTTCCAGGTTCAATTAATATATTTAAATTATTTAATATTTTTCTCTTATTTGGATCAGAAGGATAAATAAAATCAATATTTCTAAATTCTATTTTTCCTTTTATTTTATTTCTTGGTGGTTTATATATTGATTTTTTTAAATCTATTTGGGGTTTTCTTTCAAATAAAGTAAAATAATCTGATGAAGCAATAGCACTTTCTTGAATAATTTTAATATTAGGAGCAATAGTTCCAATAGATAAAACGGCAATTAAAGTAGATAAAATTACTGTCATTAAATCTCCTTGAGTGAACTTTTTATTCTTATTAATATTATAAACATGATCGCCGATTAATTTCCTAGCATAAACAATAGAAATGAAAAAAGTCATGAAAATAAAGAATAAAATAACACCAATACTTCCTCCTAATTTAAGTGCTTTTTCAGAATTATACATATGAACATCATCAATTAATTTATTAAATCTTTGAATTTCAAATTCAAAATTAGAAAAAGAAGCAACAGTTTTAATATTATATAATACCTCTTCAGCAACACCTCCTGCTTTTTCAAAGCTTTTTCGAGAACCAACCATAGTTTTTTTTAAAGCTGTTACTAAATAAATAACAGCACCAATAATAAGAGGAGTAACACTTAGCATAACTAAAGGAAGAACCCAAGAAGTATAAAAAGCAAAAGTTAATCCAACTAATAATTGAGATCCTAATGTTATAACTAAACCAAATTTTTCTCCTACTCCAAGAGTAATTTGTTCTATTTGAGCTTGAACTTTTGTTGCAAATTCAAATGCATTATTTGCATCAAACCATCCTTGTTCTTGTTTTAATATTGTAGCAAAATAATTTTCTTTTAAATGTTGCATTTGTCTAATTCCAACTAAATTCCAAGTAAATTTAGATATGAAAAAAGCGAAGAACATTCCAGTTCCAATATATAACAATTTTTTCACCATTTTATCAATATTATGTTCAAATGTTTTAAATAATGTTTGTAAAGTTTCTTCAGGAACAAACTCAATTAATTCTTCTGTAACTCCTGTAAATTCATTAAATGTATCTCCAAATAAATATGTCATTAAAGGGGCAGCGACTCCAGAGCCCATTGCACCTATGAAACCTATAATCATTAACATTACTTCTAATTTTCCTGATAAATGACAATATAATTTTATTGGAGATATATTTTGCTGTTCAAACATTAAATTTCTTTTTGCTCCTGTTTCATATTTTTCATCTTCGTCTTCTTCTTCTTCTTTTTTTTTTTCTTTTTCTTCATTTCCTATTGTTTGATCATCTTGTAAATGTAACTTTACATTGTTTTTATCTTCAATTCTTTCTGATGGAATTGTTAAGTTGGGAACTTTTTGGTCTTTTTCTGGGATCTTAATTTCATCATATGGAGTTTCTGTAGTTTGGAAATTTTTATTTTCGTTTAATTCTTGATATTTCATATTTTTTTTACTTTTCTTTTTTAATTGTTTTTATTTTTTTCTCATATTAATTAAATAGTTTCATTAATGAATAAAAATTATTTTTAATATTAATAGATTTTTACAAAATTCATTTTTTTATTTCAAAAATTTGTTTTCTAAACAAATAATTCAATAAAAGAAGAAATAATTTGATTTTTGAAAAGGAGATAATGAAAAAAGTGGTATCAATTTTCTTTTTTTCATCATTTCTTAAATCTTTTCAATTAATTATTATATTTGACGTCATTTTTAAAAATTAAAAAAAATATTTAATTAATTAATTAATATTAATGAAAAATTCAAAATATGAAAACACATTTTTATTAATATATATAATTTTTGAAGAATAAAATAATAAATAAATTGATAAAAATAATAAATAATTTGATAAACTTAATATATAATTTTCACAAAAAATTTTTAAAAAAATAAATTAATAACAATATAATAATAAAACTTAAAACACTATCAAAAAATGAATTTCCTTCCATTAAAAATTTAAAAATAAAACAAAAATAATCCAAAATGTAGACAAAAAAAAACATATTATCTTTTCCATTATTATTATTTTTTTATAAAGAACAATTATTTTATTTTTTAAAGTTTGAGTAATTGAAATTTTTCCTTTCTTTAAAATTCTATTATATTTTTGAATTTTTCCTCAACTAAAATTTCTTTACTTAAATCATGAAATTTATGTAATTTTCTTGTAACATTTTCTTTAAATAATTTTAATAGCCATTTCTGAATTATTTTTAATTTCTTCTTTAACAAATAAAACAATAGGATTAAAAACATGATTTTTTATATTTACTTTTTTTTTTAAAAGTTTCGATTTTCAAAGCTCTTTCTAAACACATTTTTTTTAAATATTTTAACAATATGTAATAATTTTATACTAGTTTTAAATTCAAAATATTACAATTAAAATTACAGTGAAATCTATATTATATAATTGAAACTAATGCATCAAAAAAAGAAAAATGATTTTCTATAATTAAATCAGTTGAAGAATAAAATATATTAAAATAATAGCTTTCTTTGTTATTCTTTCTGGAGCAATCATTGTTTTTTTCATTGGGTCAATGAAAGTTAATTCAAATTTTTTTTTCATTTCTTCTTCATCAAATTATAAATAAATTTGAAACAATCTAATTCATCAAAATACATTGGAATTAATTCATTTTGAGCTTATTCATAATTCTTATTTAATGTATATATGTTTTCAACTATACTTTTTTGAGGAAAATATATATCATTTAATATAGTAAAATATATGATGAAATATTATTGTTAATCTCCTTCATTCGCTAAATCTTTTTAGTTATTAACAATGATGAAATATTGTTTTTGGAAGGAAAAATATTAATCATTTAAATATTCTTTTTGAAATGTATTCATTCTTTTTGAATTGATTATTCTTAATCAATTTCTTCAATAATTCATTAATTTTTTTTTTGAATTACTTAATTTACTTGATTGACATAATCTGAATCGTTTAAAGTTATAGAATGAAAAAGATTTATAAAAACATCAACATATTTAAATAAATTTGATTGTTCTTTAGAATACTATTTTTTCTCCCTATTTTTAATTATTAATTTCTTTTTATGATTGAGAAAATCTTTTTATGGTTGAAGATAATTGTTTTTTGTTATCATTTAATATTTTTATCCAATATTTAATTTTTTTATATTCAATTCTTTGATGTTTTTTGAAGTCCATCATTCCCTAATTTTACTACTATAATAATTTAATTTATTAAATTATTATATTTAAATATAAATTATTAAAAAAATTATTTTTTTCAAGGTTTATATTGCATTTTTATAATATAATAACCATAAAGAATTTATATATAATTTAATAGGAAAAATATATGATAATAGTTCAGTTAAGAATTTTTACCATTGAAAATTTTTTTTTAAATTTATAGTATCTTCACTGGTAGTTGAGAAAATACTTTTTTCTTCAGTACTTTCTTTCTTAATAATATTATAATTTGTTTTTTCAAATATATTATTATTTTTATTTATATCAATTACTTTATTTTCAATAGAATAATTATAATTAATATCATTTTCATTCGAATTCATTTCTTTTTCAATTACTTTATTATCAATATAATAACTAAGTAATTTTCTTTCTTGGTTTTTAATTCTATTGATGTTTTCATTTATTAATGTATTATTTCTTTTATATACTTTAAATGTTTCAGATAAAGAGCCTTCTGAAAGTGAAATAGGCATATTGTTTTTTAAATATTGATTTTCTTTTCTTTTACTTCTAACAATATTATAAGGTGGAATTTCTTTTTTTAATGATAAAGTTTCATTGATTCTATGTTTTAATTTAAAAATATTATTTTTTGGTTTATTTGGACAAAAATAAGTATGAACTTTTAATGCTTTAATACTTAAAACATGTTCTGGGTTATAAGGACATTGTTCGCAAAATTTTCCTAATTTCTTTTTATTTGGACATTCATTTTTATGAGAAAGAAAACTACTTATAAATTTTCCACATTGAAGAGGACAACATATCAATGACATTATTTAGTTTTTTAATATTTATTTTTATAATGTTGTTTATAATTTGGGAATTAATTTTTTTTTTCATTATAAAAAGAAAAATTTTTTAAGAAAAATGGTTTATTAAATTGATTAAAATAATAAAATTATTTTTTAAATAAATTTTATTCAAAATAATTTTTTATGAAAAGTAATGAATTTAAAGTCCTACTTTTTTAAGTTGTACTTTTTATTTATTTCAAACTTTATAAATTTAAATTTTTTGTACAATCCTTTGTTCACCTTTATTATACTTTTTATTACAATTGTTAATATAATTGTTTTTTTTTTGAGTTAAAATCAAATTTTAAATTTTCTTTGTTATTATCTTTAACACTATCATCATTTTTTATTTACAAATTTCCCAAAATTTTTTTAAAGGTAATTATATTATTTTCTTTGTTTTTCTTTTGCAAAATTCTCTTTTTAGATAAAAGACCTTGAATATTTTTCATTTTTTGAATTATCATTTGTTTTATTTTGATATATTTTTCTTTTAGTTTTTATTATTTTTTGGACATGTAACATAATAATGTCTTCATTAGAATTATTATTATATATTTATATTGTGATAATTGGTTGAAAATATTTCTTTGTTTCTACTTTTTTTCAATTTTTTTGAGCATCATTCATTTTCTTAATTCTTTAAATGAAGATATTTAACAAAAATAACTTGAATTATAAATAATTTATTTTAATTAGATTTTTTTTCTTTTTATTTATCATTTAATTTTATGTTTTTTAAGTGTCTTCTGTTTTTTTTTTATTTTTTTCTTCAAAGGAAAAAGAATTATAATAGGAATTAATATTATCATAAAAATATTTAATTTTTTGTTATTTCTTATTTGTTTTATTTGTACAGTTAAAAAGTTAAATGAAAAATCGATGTTTAAACATTTTATATTAATTATTCCTTTTTGATTATTTAAATTTTGAATTGATTTTCTTTTAATTATTGAAAAATTAAAAGTATCTATTTCACAACAAGATGAATAATCTCTTGAAGAATCTAAATTAAAATCAATTTCAAATAAATTATTTTTTAATTTTGTGTTTTGTATTATTTTATCTTCAAAATCAAATAAATATGATTTTACTAAAACAGAAGCATATAAATTTTTTTCATGTGTTAAATCAGAGAATATGAAAAACACAATATTAGCTATTTTATTTTCTCTAAAAGTTTTATTATCAAATATTAATGTTACGTTTTTTTTATTCGATGTTATTTTCTTTTTTTTAATATCTTGATTAATTAAATAAATTTCAAAAGAATCATTAACATCATTTTTTATATTTTCTTCTCTGTTAACTATATTTTTGGAAATATTTTCTAATAATTTTGTTATTCTCAATTTATAATTGTTTGAAATGAAAAAATAATTTTTTATTATTAAATAAACCACTTTTTTTACTGACTTTAAAATAATATTAAATTTTTCTTTTTTCATATTTTGAATAAGTGAATATTGTTGTAAATAATAATTATAAAAAATTAAAATAGTGTTTATTTCTTCTTCATTTAATAAATTGAAATTTTCTTCAAGAGAAATAAAAATTTGTATCTCAAAATCTTTTTCTTTTGAAAACTTATTGTAAGATTTATTAATTATTTTCATAACGTTTTTTTGGCTTTGAATTAAATCATTATTATTTAAACCATTACAACAAATAAAAACTAAAACAAACCCAAAAAAAAAACACTCTTTCATCTTTAAAATAATTAAAAAAATTATTAAAAAAAACATTTTAAAACAAAAAGTCCTTAAATTCGAATAAAAATTAAATAAAATTCTTAAATAAACCAAAAAAAATTAAATTAAATTTATGCATAATCAAAATAAAAAGTTAAATCTCCATCATAATCTTGATCAATTTTCACAAAAAATACTTTTTTACTTTTTCCACCTATTCTGAATGAAATTTCATCATCATCAGGATTATTAGGATCATACAAACCTTCAAGAATTAATTTCATTCTAATAGCACTTCCTTTATTTTCTAATCCAATATAATACCCATCTTTACTAGGTAAAATATATTGGAACAAACTGTCCTCTTCATCAATAGATTCACCTTCTTGATTAAAAACTTCAGTTTCATAATTAGTTTTTTTTGGTTCTTCTTTTTTAACAGTTTCTTCTTTTTTATTCTTATCTTTTTTTTTTGAACTTGGTTTTGAAGAACTTTGTAAACTATAAGAAAAAACTGAAGAATAATTATATGGCATATGAATAAACACATCCCAATCTCCTGCTGGAATTGTTTTTGTTAATGAAGTTGATTTTTCTTCTCCTTTTTCTAAATAAAATTCTGCACATTTTTGACTTCTAAACGTCATTGTATCTTTTAATGTTACATCATTATTTCCATCGGTATTATCAAATAATACAAAATTAAAATTAAAAGTATTTGAATTTTCCTTATTATTTTTCTGTTTACTTTGATATATTTTTCCTCCTGCATATGATTGAGGTGATAGGTAATTTTTTGCATATTCTAATAAACTTTCTTTAACTACTCCTTCTATATTTTCTTTACATTTTTCAATTGGAACTGAATATTTAGAATAACAAGATACATTATGTCCATGCTGATTTTTTTGAACATATCTATAATTAATATCATGAATTAAATAATATGTTCCTTTTTTAAGTGTTACTTGTAATGTACAATTATTTTCATTATTTGCATTTGAACCAATAACATTACTTTGATCATCAACTAAAATAAGATAATGTAAAACAGGCTTTTGATAAGTTCCATCTCTTAATATAATTCTAGGATTTTTTTGATGAACACTAATATAGCAATGATTATTGTTTTTAGAATTAGTTAACTTACTAACTAAAGGTCCTTTAGCAGTATCTTCTTTCCCATAATGTTTAAAAGTATAAACATACTCTTCATGCAAATGAGAAAATCCAGCAATTAAGAAATAAGTGCAAAAATCATCATAACTCATCCAAAAAGAGCCATCATCAACATTTACATATCCTAATTCTTTTTTCAATTGATTAGTCCATAATTTACTTGAATCACACCAATCACCAGACCATTCACTATTACCCCAAGGTTTTCTTAAATGAACTAATTTAACTTTTCCTTTAGAAGTTTTAACTTCTCTAGCTTCTGAAACAGTATATGCATGTCCTGGAACTAAACCTTTTTCTTCAAGATCTAAATTATATGTATCACCAGAAGTTCCTGCTGTCATTATATAACCTTTTTTTTCAGATTCTAATAATTTATTCCATATTTCATCTCTATTATATACTCTACATTTATCACTATATGCATTTGTTATTATATCAAAAACTTCTTGTGGTTCACCTCCTATTGTTTTAGCATAGTTACCATTTAATTTAGCCCATGCTTTTTCTAATAATACAACCCATAATTCATTTCCATTTGTTGTACTAAATGCGAAATTTTTTCCCCATCTTCCATAACAAGGGAAATAATCATCAACTAAAACAAGTTTCCAAATACCATTAATTCTATAATAACATCCATAGCAATGTTCCACTGATTTTTCTTTAATATAAAACAATTTTTCTACTAATTTAGGATATTCACAAAGAGCAGCAATAGCAGAAAGGAAATAGCAATCACCAAGACCACCTTGAATTATATCATCAGCATCAATTCCTTCGTAGAAAACTTGAAAATTTTTAGAATTAAAAATTTGTTCTGCTCTTTCCCAAGTAATAGCTTCCCATCCATCTAAATCTTCATCTGTTATATCTTCAGGATAATTCCATCTACCATATGAATCAACAGGACATAAATTTGCTTTTAGTGGTTTGAAAATATTATCATTCCATATTTCACCTTCTTTACATAATTTTTGTTTTCTATATATTGGAGTTTTTTCTTCTATATCTACATCAGATACTTTTACCTTTTGAGTTTTTTGTTGTTTTTTTTCTTCTTCTGCTTTTTTAGCTTCTTCTATTTTTCTATTTTCTTCTTCTATTAATTTCTGCCTTTCTTCTTCTTCTTTTCTTAAATCTGTTAATGGATTGTAATCTGTTTCTTCTTTAATTTGTTGTTTTTGTTCTTCGTTTAATGCTTCTATTATTGCGTTTTTATCTTTTAATGTCTCATTATATAATTGTTGTAACATATCTTTTTTTTCTCCTGTTGCTTTCTTTAACATTTGCTCTATTTTTGCTAATTTTGCTTCTATTTCTGGAAGATCATCTATTGATAATTTTTTTGTTGTTTCATCTGTTGTTTTGTCTTCTAATTTTTCTAATGAAGATTCTTTTTTTTCTAATTCTAATAATTCTTTTTTTTTCTGAGCTTCTTCTTCTAGAATTCTTCTTTCTTCTTCTTCTCTTTTTAATTGTTCTTTTCTCTTCTCTTCTTCTAATCTTCTTTCTTGTTCTTCTAATTCTTTTTTCTTTTTTTCTTCTTCTTTTCTTTTCTTTTCTGCTTCTTCTTTTTTCTTCTTTTCTTCTTTTTCAAGTTCTCTTTTTCTTTTTCTATCTTTTTCTCTTTCAATTTCTTCTTGAATTCTCTTTTGTTCTTCTATTCTTTTTTTCTCTTCTTGTTCAATCAAAGCTTTTTCTTCTGCAATTCTCTTTTCTTCATTTTTTCTTTTAATTTCTTCTTCAAGTCTTTTTTTTTCTTCTTCTTTTCTTCTTTTTTCTTCTTCTTCCATTTCAATTAATTTTTCTTTATCTTTTTCTAATTTTTTTTCTTCTTCTTGTCTTCTCAAAGATTCTTGATGAGCTTTCGATAATAAACCAATAATCATAGCATTATCTTTTAAAATTTCATACATTCTAACTTTTTCATCCATACTATATTTTGAAGTATCTCCTTTTTCTTCTGCTTTCAAATATGATAATGCTTTAACAACTGCACCAATTTCTTTTAAAATAAAATATGGTGATCTCTTATTTAATTCTTTTACTATTTTTTTCCAATTTTCTTGTGATTCTTTCTTTAATTTTTTTTCCTCTTCTTTACTTATTTTTGACGATTTATCTATTTTTGGAAAAGCTGGAAAGTCCATATCAAAATATCCAAATCCCATATTATTAAAATCATTAAACATATCATCAAAATATTCTTCTAAATCATCAAAATCAGCAAATCCATATCCATCATCAAAATCAAAAAATTGTTTTTGTCTTTTTTTCTTATCGTTATTTGTTTTTTCTTTTTTCTTTTTTCCACCACGAGCTCTCATATTTTTATTTTTATCTTGATTTTCTTTATCTTTTTTTGCCTTTTCTTCTACAAAATTTCTCCCTATTTGATTCCCGACTTGAGTCATTAAATTATTATAATTATCTTTATTCAAAAGGAAATCTTGTGGTTTTTTTCCTATTATTTTATCTCCAGGATTATATTCTTTAATTTTATCATCTTTTAAGTTTTTATTTAAAGGTTTTGCTCTTCCATCATATTTTTTTTTGCCTCTAACAACTAAATCTTCTTTTTTCTTTTCAACTACTTCATTAGCTTCTTTAACTAAATCATCAATTTTAAATTTAAAATCTTTTGGCTTTTTTCCTTTTCCTGGATTTTTATGATAAAATCTTGATTTTAAGGGTTTAACATCAGAATATTTTTCTCCTTCAATTTCATCTTTAAATCTAGGATCAAAGAAGAAATCATCTTCAACTAAAGCATGTAAAACTTGTTTATCAACTTCATCTTCATCTTCAATTTCTTCAAGCAAATCTTCTTCATAAATAGGCTTATCTTCATTTAAAAAATTCTGAGTAATTTCATTACTTTCTTTATCAATAAAAGGATTTGATCTTTGAACTTCCAAAAATTTTGGTTCAAAATAAGATATCTCCCCTTCAAAAACTTCAATTTTAATTGATTGTAAAATTTTTTTTACTTCTCCAAATAAAAATGGTTTTCCTTTTGGAACCCCAATAAATGAAGTTTTACCAGATCTACATTTAAAACCTAATAAAGTAATTCTATCTCCACTACTTGTTCCAAATATATGAGTAATTCCATCTCTATAATTTGCATCTGGGAATTGATTAATTTCAGCAGAATCTAAAATAGGTAAATTAATTTCTAAAGAAACATAAAAATCTTCATCTTTTGAAAGGAATAAATCATTTTTAAAAAAATCATCATAATAAATTTGAAATCCACAAATTTTATCTTTAGTTTCATTTGTAATAACAGATAATTTAGAAATAGCAAATTTTTTCATTCCTTCTTTAGTTGCAAACTTAGTAGCACCTTCAACTTTTTTTCCAATAAAATCACCATCTTTCCTTAAAACTACTTCAAATATATATTCAAAAAAATCTTGTGTATCTTCACTGACTTCTCCATTTTTATATGCAATATATGCTTTTATTAATCTTCGGAATGTAATGTATTTTCTTTTTGGACCGACAATTTCTTGGAAAACTGTTTCAAGAGATATATCCTCTGATAGTAAATTTCCAACACATTCTTCAAAACGAGAAAATGTTGCCATGTCTTTGTATTGGTCAAAGAAAAGATAATCTGCATATATTCGAAGCTTGTCTAGTTCGTCTTTTGTTAAGTCCAATGGTTTTCGTTTTGACATTTTTTTAATGGTTTTTGTTTCTATAAAATTTTTTTGTTTTGGATTTTTATATTAGTTTATTTTTTATTTTTTAATGATATATTTTTTAATTTATTTTTTGTGTTTTTTTTATTCGTTTTTACTATTTTAAAAAATATTATTTATTTTTAAAATGTTGTTACATATATTTATATTTTAATTTTATAAATATAAAGTGTCATAAATATTTTCATATGAAATTTACAAATTATGACATTCAAAGAATACATCAAAATTAATAACAAATTAAAACATTATTACCTTGGTTTAAAACTTTCCTAATATGTCAACAAATTCTTTCATTTTCTCTTCAGTGAATTTTTTCGTTAAATTCACTTTAATATACTTACTTTGTACCCAATCTTCCTTAACATGTTTTTGAATAACAGTATAAAAACCAACATCTCTTAATTTTTGGCGTAAAACATCATTTTTTTGGTCTTTAGTATCAAGAAGTAAGAAAGGTAAATTTTTATCTCCAACAATTACAACATTCTTACTTTCGCATTGTTCAAATAATTGATTAAAAATATTTCTTCTTTCTTCGATTTCTTTTTTCATTTCTTTTCCATTTTTCTGAAATTCTTCAAGAGAAATTCTAGTTCCAGTACAAGTGAAAGGAGGAGCACTTGCAGAAAAGATATAACCTTCACCAAATAATCTTTGTCTGTCAATAACTGAATATTTTCCAACAACAAATCCACCAACTCCATTACAAACCATTTCTAAATTTGCTGAAAGAACATCTATATCTTCCATTGTTAATCCTGCTAATTCCATTGAGCCTTTTAAATTTTCTCCTACTACACCAACTCCAAGAGAATCATCAACTATTAATAAAATATTATTTGAACGTAATTTTGACATTTCTCTAAGAGGTGATATACTTCCATCAGCTTGGAATATTCCTTCTGTAATAATACTTATTTGTTCTCCTGTTTTATTTGCTTCTTCTAATTTTGATTTTAAGTCATTTATATCATTGTGTTTGAATTTAATTACATTTGCTCTTGCTAAACGAAGTCCTAATTGAATTGGATAATTACATAATTCGTCTACTAAAGCTGTTGATTTTTCTGTATATATTTTCACAGCTGATGTTATTACGTTATTACCATATGAATATATTATTGCATCATTTGTATTGTATATTTCCATTAATTTTTCCTCAAGTGCTAAATGCTCCATTGTTCCTCCATAGAATTGTCGAGGACCACATGAACCACATCCATATTCATTGATTATTCTTTCCATTTCAGCTGTTCTATTCTTATCTTTTTCGAAATCATATATATCATATGATGATAAATCAATATCATTTTCTTTAGGAGTTTCTGGTTTTGGTTCTATTTTGTAATCAGATGTCTCCCATAAAGGAGGCATTTCTCTAGGATTTTTTTCAATAGCCTCTAATTCAGCTAAATCAACTTTAGGAGCATGATAGACTCCACTGGGTTCAGGTGTGTTACCGAAAATGCAGGAGCTCTCTGTCATTGCTTCCAAAGTCGCCTCAATTGCCTTTTCAATATCATCATCTGAATGTGCAGAAGACATACAATATCGAATACGACAAGCAGTAATTGAGCATGCTGGGAAACCAACGCAAACAACTGCTAATCCTCTTTTAAGACAGGCTCTACTTATATCTTTTAATTTTACTGGATGGTATACCATAACTGGGATTACAGGAGAATCATGATCACCGAGGACATGACATCCATTTTCGAGTAGACGTGTACGGAAAGTAATTGAATTTTTCCTTAATTGTGCTATTCTTCTTTGTCCTTCTTCACTTTGAATGATACGTAAACATGATAAGATTTGTTGGGCTTCAACTGGACTAATTGGACTACCATAAACATTAGCATAACAATTACTTCTAAGTAAAGCAACAGTTTTTTTATCAGAACAAATATAACCTCCTGCTGCTGCGAAACTTTTTGAGAAAGTTCCCATTAAAATATCAATATCATTGAAATCACATCCTAAATGTTCTGTTATACCTCTTCCAGTTGCTCCAAGTGCTCCAATACTATGTGCTTCATCAACATATAAATAAAATCCATAAGCTTTTTTCAAAGCAATTAATTCCTTTAATTTACAAAATTCCCCTTCCATAGAATATAATCCTTCAACAACAACAATAACTTTCCTAATTTCTTTACTTTTTTCTTTATCTTTTTTCAATTCTTCTAATTGATTTCTTAAATCAATCATATCATTATGTTTAAATTTCATAATTTTAGCTTTTGAAGCTCTCATTCCACTAATCATAGAAGAATGATTTAGAAAATCAGAAAAAATAATATCTCCTTTTCCAGCAAGAATAGGAATTAAAGTAGAATTAGTAGCAAATCCCATAGGAATAACAATACAATCTTCTTTATGTAAGAATTGTGCAAGTTCTTTTTCTAAAATAATTTGTTCTTCACTCACTCCACTTTCAGCAGCAAAACTTGAAATAGCCATTCCTTTACTTTTTAAAGTTTTAATGATTTGAGGAGTTACAATTTCATGGTATCCACCAAAACCTAAATAATTATATGAACCAAAATTAATAGCTTCTTTAACTTTTCCAGGAATAACAACTAAATGTTTAACATTTTCAATAGGAACTTCTTTTCTTAAAGCAATTTTAATATGAGCACCTGGAGCTCCTATAATTGGACGTGAGAAACAATCATAAGTTGTTGAATATATTCTTCTTATATAAAAATCTTTGTCTGATTCACTCCATACATTTACATATGTTGAACCTAAATTCAATTTATATAAAATCCAATCTTTTATATCTGTTAATTTTGCTGATATTTTTAACCAATTAAAACCCCATTTTGTATGCACGTCTATACTAATATAATACCAAAGTGAACCCCAGGTAGAAAGCGTGTAATCATCATTGTTTTCCATTTACTATATTATATAATTTAAATTTTTATTTTTGGGATTTATATACTTTTTTAATATATTTTTTTTTGGATTTTTTTAAATGTTTTTCTCATTTCTATGCTTTTATATTAATTAAAGACTTTTTATTGCTGTGTTAGATTTGGGTCGGAAAATGATTAAAACCAAAATTTTGATTTAATATTTTTAGATTATATTTTATTCTTTATTTGGATAATTTCGATTAAAATTTTTTCTTTATTTTAAAAAGAATTTTAAAATTTGAATTCTTGGGGTCTTTTAAAAAACTTATTTTAAATCATAAAAATGGCATATTATAAATTTTAATTATTAAAAAAATAACTTATTTATTATATTTATTCATAAAAAAAAGGTTAAAAAAAATATCTTTTCATTGAAAAAGAATATATGCTTTAGAAAAAAAAGAATAGATATACAAAAATTTATATTTTTATTTTATGTTTTTATGTAATGACGATTTATAAATAATCAAACCAAGTGTAATTTAAAATATTTACTAGATTGAAAGAATTTTATTATAAGAATTATATATTTGGAATAGAAGAATGGAATTATAGATGTTTATATTTATTTATAAAATGGAAAAAATAAATAAAAGATAAAATAAGTTCAATTGAAAGAATGAAAATTTAATTCAAAAATATTCAATTGAAATATTACCTTTAAAGAATTTGCATAATAAAAATTATAATTTGATTGAGATTTATTTATTTGAATAAAAAAAATAATGAAGAATCAAATTAAAAATCCAAATTTTAAATTTGATTTAAATATTATAATAACTGGGAATACAGATGAAGAAGAATTTTGTGAAAAATTTTTTGAAGATAAAAATCTCTTCAATTTCTTTAAAATCGACGAAGAATCAATTATTCCTTCTTTAACACATCCAATTATTAAATCTTGGAATTTTTATTTTTTAACTTCATTAGACAAAGAACTGCAAATATCAAAATCAATGAAAATGATAAATCAATATTTTCATAAAACAAATTCAATTATAATAATAGTTGTTGATATTTTGAATAAACAAAATACACTTGAAGATATTATAAAAGATTTAGAAAAAAATGTGATTGTAAAAATAATGCCTTTTATATATATATTAACTAAAGATCATTGGGAAATAATATCTCCAATAAATATAAGAAATTTTATAAAAGATAATTCCAAATTAGACAGTACTAATTTTTATTTTGGTTTATATCCTAAAGGAAACAACAACACAGAAAAAGATTTAAAAATAAGAGAAGAAATTGTATCAAATTTAATAAAATTTGCATCTTATTACAATGAATTAGGTGATTTAATCACAATTCCTTATTTAAATAATAAAATTTATGATCTTAATAAAAATTCAAAAATATTTGGAAGACAAATCAATATTTTATTATGTGGAAAAAGTGGAGTAGGAAAAAGTAGTTTTATAAATGCTGTTTTAAGAGATAAAAGAGTTAAAATTGGAGGAAATGGGATTTCAACTACTCAATATATAAATGAATACAATATACCTAATACACCCATAAAATTATATGATACTCCAGGTTTTGAAGATTCAAATACAGTAGAAAATATCATTGAACTTCTAAAACAAAATCAAAATATTTTTGAAACTTTTGGAAAACAAATTCATTTAATTTTGTTCTTTTTTAATCAAAATGATAATACTTTAATTTCTAAAATGGAATATCCTTTTATTAAATATTTATTTGGTCTTAATATAAAATTTATTTTTATTGAAACTCATAGTAAATTTAAAAAAGACATTATGAATAAAGATTTTACAGATGAAGTTGAGAGATTGAAAAATTCTATTGAAACATCTTTGAATTTTTATCAAATTGATTATGATTTTAAAAATTTTATTGACGATTTTTTTCCTGTGAATTTAGTATATAAGGAGAAACTTCCTATTTTTGGAATATCTTCTGTATTTGAATATATTTATTTATATTTTTATAATCAATCAAATGATACTTTAGAATCAATTAAGAATATTGATTTAAAACTAAATAAAAAATATTTGTTTGATACAATAAAAAAAGATACTTTTTTATCCCTGTATTCATCATATCATGATTATTTAAAAAAAATAGAAAATGTTAAAAATTCAATTATTTTAAAATATATATTTTTATGCGGACTATCAGGAATTAATCCAATTCCTTTTTTAGATTTATCAACATTTTCAAATTTAAGAAATGAATTATTATTAGAATTATCAAAATTATATGGATTTGATGAAAAATATATAGATGAATTTAAATATAATAAAGGAATAGCAGAAGTAATGAAAACTTCATTTGGGATTCTTATTTCTCATTATTCAATACTTCCTTTATTTTATTTAGTAGGTAGTATTTTAGGTGGATTAAGTGGAGCTTGTATCATTTGGAATATAGGAAATTCATATTCTAAATTTTTGTTAAATAAAATTAAAGATAAAGATGATATTTCTTTCATTAAGAGTGCTGCAGAAGATTATCTAGAAGCTATTCAAGATTTTAAATATTTAAGTGATTTATTTAAAAAAATAGAAGAAGGAAAAGATATTAATGATGATTTTAATGAAAACATTTATTTCGGTAAAAATAATGAAGAAAATATTAAAGAAAGTAAAATTGATTTAAATGATTTTTATATTCAATGAATTAAACAATGAAAATTTATTTCAAATAGGATTTATAATATTAAATTTTATTTATTATCATATTTTTATTTATAATTTTGATTGAATTATTATATATAAAAGAAAAAAAATATTTTAATTGTTATTATGCATTTTATGACTTTTTCTCATTATTACTTAAACAAATATCTTCAATTCCAAAAAGTGAATAAATTCCATTTATGTTCATTAATACTTCTTTTGGTATAATTGACAATAGATTTTTTGTTCTAAAAAGAACCTTATTTAAATTATGAACAAATGGAACCCAATACACAACAAAAATAAGAAAAAATATTCCCATATATAATACAAAAATTAAAGTTAAATTAAAATATATATTTTCTAAATTATCAATAATAGAGTCAACATTAATAATTCTTAATTGAGTATATAAAGGAAGCATAAAATTTCGATAAAAAATACTAAGATCATTCAATGTTTTACTATTAAAAAAGTGAATAGGATCTTCATTAATAAATTCTTTTTCTTTTTCAGGGTCTTTTGGATAATATTCATAATATTTCTTAGTTCCAAGTAAAGTCAAATTATATGTTGTAATATTTTTATTAAATAATAAAGATCTTCTAAAATGGTCTGCATATCTAATTTCTTCTACAAAATATGATGCAGTAATTTCTAATCCATATTTTGTTGCATTATTCATAAAAAAAAAACATTCATCTTCATTAAGGAAATAATCATCTAACCTTAAATCACATGGTTTAACTATTGAAATAGCCATAAATTTTTCATAAAAATTACTAGGAAGTTTCAATCTATTTTGATTCATATAATTATTAGTTTTTCTTCTAATAACATATAATTGTTCTAATTCTTTATAAAGATATTCTTTCACATTCATTTTAAACATTTCAGAATTTTCATCAAAAAACATTTCTCTGATTCCATTAAAAATTAAATGATATTCATTTTCACATATGCATTCTTGTTCATAATATTTAACATAAATATATGAATGACTTAAAAAACGAATAAATATATAAAACAAAATTGTATAAAAAATACCCAATAAAATTAAAAATATGAGTATTTTAATTATTAATTTCCGAGCTAATACTTTAGCTCTTAATTTTCTTCTTATATTTTTGTCAATATTTTTTTGAGAAGTTTGAAAATGAGGAATATGACTGGTATTAGAAGAAATACTATCATTATCATTAAGTGAAAACCTATGTTCTTCTTGATTTTCTTGTTTATTTTGTCCCTTAAATTTTTTATAAAAATACTTTTCACACCTTTCTAAAGAAGATTTAATAACTTCAATATTAATATCAAAAAATACTTCAATATAATTTTCTTTTTTTTGAGAAACTTTAAAATAAGAAGTTGAAAGTAAAAAATATGCAATTCCAATAAAAAATATAATTGAAAAATATATAATCCAATTTAATATTTTTATATGTTTAGTTTGTTTTTTCAATTCTTGAAGATAAACACTAATTTGATTGTATAAACCGTCACCAATGTTATTTAAACAATTATTTAGAAAATGAAAAACATCTGAATCAGTGGGAATTACTTCTTGTAATAATTTATTACAAATATTAAAAATATCCATTGAAATTTCGATTAAAGCATTATTTAAATTATTATGAGTATGAATAATAGATAAATCATTTTTGATATTTGATATTATATAATTCTTTTCACTTACTTCAAAATGAGTTTCTTTACTAAGATCAAGATCAATTTCTATATTTTCACTCATGTATTTATCATATTTTTCAAAAATATCAAGTAAATTTTCAATTATTAAATTAATATATTCAGTTCTATTTAATCTTGATGGAAAAGAAGTATAATTTTCATGATTCAATAAAGTTAATTCTCTAATATAAAAAATAGATTGACTAGATAATGCTAATAAATTTCCTGAATTTAAAATTAGAATTGAATTTTTTCTTACAATTTTTACTCCATTTAATAAATAAATCATTTCTATTAAAGTCATTAATTCCAATATCAAAAAACTTATGAATGAATTAAAGTTTAATTTTGAAATACTTTCTTGATCTTCTTCTTTTTTAAGAGCAGACTCTAATTGTTGAATTATAAAGTCTTTATCATCATTTTCATCAACTTCAAAACCTAAATTTAATTTTAATTCAACTTTGGATTTGTGTAAATCTTGTAATTGTTTTTCAAATTCTTCATTTTTTTCCTTTAATTCTTTGTTTCTTTGTGGATAATCATTTATTCTTTTTGCAACTTGAGAAATTTTTTCATAATTTTCAATTTCATGAAATATATTTTTGTTGTAATCATATTCATATAGTTTAATATTTTGAAAATTAATTTTAAAATAATCCTCCTGACCTGTTTTTCTTGATATTAATTGAGGAGTGTTAATACTTATCCTTTGAGGTGAATTATCCCTTTTCTTAAGATAATTATTTATTTTTAATTTTTCTTCTTCACTTTCTTCTTCCTCTTCTTCTTCACTTTCTTCTTCACTTTCTTCTTCATTTTCTTCATTATCTTTTTCTTCTTCTAATTTTAAAAATGCTTTTTCTTTAATATTTTTTGAAAAAGAATCATCACTATTATTTCTTTTTAATTTATATTTAAAAGTATTTACATCTAATTCTAAAAACATATCTGAAATAGGAACATAATCAGGAGAAACTGATAAATTATTTTCTTTAGGAATATCAATAGTACTTTTAAGAATTGTATTACTTAAATTATATTTTACTTTTTTAAATTTAATTTCTGAATTTTTAAATAAAGTAGACATTTTAATTGTTTCATTAGGTTTTTCTAGTTTAAAAATATAACCAACTGTTTTTCCATTAATAATAACTTCATTTACCGTCATATAAAATAAAAGTTCAATTACATTTCCTTTTGGAAGTTCTTTAGAATTAATTTGACTTCTTTTTAAAATATCAGCAATTCTAGTAGAAACATACATTGATTCTGAAAAATCACTTCTTTTCCAATTAATTAAAGTAGGAGTTGAAAATTTTTTGATTAATATTTTTTTTTTTTAACATTAATTTTTTAGAAGGTTTCAATTCATTCATTTCAACTGCTAATTTTAAAAATTCTTCATATAATTCTCTTATATAATATGTTATTTCAATGTTATTATTCATAATATCTGAAGTAACCCCAATTAAAAAAGATGTATTAGGTGTAAAATTTTTTATTATTAAATATAAATCTGTTAAAATATAACATGTTTTCTTTTTATTTAAATCATTAAAAGTATGATAAAATGATGATTCTCTTGATATTGAAGCTACAAAATATTTGTCGTTATATTCAGTTTGATGTAATATTACCTTCATATTTAATTCCATTAAAAATTTTGATTTTGTTTTTCCAAAAGTATTTATTTCCTTTATTTCCATATTTGTTCTTATTTCTTCATCGAAATATTTTTTATTATATGTTTTTAACTTTTTTTTTAATAAATTGGTATGTTCTTCTTGAAAATTTTCGGGTATTAATACATTAATTTTTTGACCAATTAAATCTTTTTTTTCATATCCAAAAATCTCTCCAATACTTAAAGAAGCATTTACTATAACTCCAAAATTATCTGGTTCAGTCGAAGCAACAATATATTGATAATAATCATTACGATTCAATAATTTTATATCTATATTTTTAAATTCTGCTACATTTTTTTTTATATTTTCTTGAGTTAACTCATTTATTATATTTTTATATTGAAAACATTTTTTTTTGTCACATAATATTTTTGACACAAATTCATAATAAATCTTTAATGATTCAATATCATTTGCTTTTAATTTTCTCATTTCATTAAAAATATATTCAATTTCATCATTAACTCTATTTATTTTAGTTCCACAATCATTTAATTCATTTACATTTTCTTTGTCATTATAATAAGAATCCAATAATTGATTCCAAAAATCAATATAAAGAATAGAAGATTCTTTGATTAAGTCTATAAAATTTTTTTTATGATTTCTAAATTTTAAATCTTTAATAATATCATAATTATCCCCATCTCCTTCTTTTAAATCAGATAAATTATCTTCAAAAATTCTTTTACATCTAAATATAATAAATTCTTCTTCAATTGTAGTAGATAAACCTTTAATACTTTTTAAATAATTAGCTGCTTTTTTCCTTCTGTTTAATTTTTTTAATAAAAATAAAGCATAAGCAAATTTAATTTCTACATTATTAGGATATTTATTTATTCCTAAAGTAAATAATAAATTTGCATGTTGTAATAAACATCCATTTGCTTCTATTCCATCATTTAATAATTTCAAATATTTTTTTAAAGGACATTTTTTGATTGTACATGTTTCTTCATAAATTTGAATATAACTATTTAAGATTATTTTAACTTCTCTATATTCATTTTTTTTATCAAATAAATATAAAAAATTTTTAATATGTAATAGTGTTTCTTTTAAAGTCTCTTTTTTTCCAATTTTATAAAGGAAACTTTTTAGATTTTTTTTTCTATAAAATAAAATTAAAAAAAACATAGGTTCAACCGAAAAAAATAACCCTAAACAACCATTAAATTTAATGTTCACAGTTAATTTTCCTATTCCTAAACAAAGAGAAGCCCATAAAAAAGTTAAAGATAGGAATTTATGCATATAATTTAATAGTTCTTCATTATATCTTTCATACATAAAATTCAAATAAACAGAAAAAGAAGAAAAAATAATTAAAGTCAATATTAAAAATAAATGAATATAAAATTCTCCATCTGTAACAACAAAAATGAAAGTTATTAACATTTTTTCCCAAAAGAAAAAAACATCTGGAATTGAAGTTGTTTTAGAAAGAGGTTTTGTTTCACCTTCTAAAGCATAATCATAAAAAAGAGTAACAACTAATAAACATATAGGAACATATAATATTAAACTTATAAATGAAATAGTATAATTTATATAAAAAAATATTGTATAACATTTTAATTCATCTGAGTATAAAGAAGTATTTTCTGTTGTACAATCAAAAGCACTCATAAATACAAAGAACATTGGTAAGAAAAAAGTATTTGACATTAACGGCAAAATATATTTTAATATAGGGAGAAGATATTTAAATCTATATTTTTTATTCATAAATTTATGTAAAGTATATACTATAATTATAAAAATTATTAAATTTATGAATACACAAAAATAGTACATTGATAAATATAATATTTTATTAGATTTACTAAATGTTAATAGTAAAAAATATCTGAATATTCCACTTATTTGAGAATATATTTTTTCATTTTTCCATTCTATATCAAACTAAATTTAAAAAATATTCTTACATATCCATTGAATGGAAAATATAATAATTGACAATATTGAATAATTATACTCACACATTCGAATAGAAGAGATGGTTTATAGTCTTTTAGTAACTCAATAAATAAACGAAATAAACCAATTTTTGTTTCATAAATAAAAGTAGCTAATTTATTTTGTTTTTGATTTAACTTGATTTTCATAAGATCATTATTTAACTCATTTAATCCTGACATTTTTAATGTTTCTTCAAGTTTTTAATTTATTATTTTTTTAAATCTCAAAAAAATAAAAAATTATCTTTCTAAAATTCATATTATATATTTAAATAATATTTTAATTTTTTACTTTAATAAATGTTTAGGGAGTAAAGTTATAAAATTTTTAATCATAATAATTAATTGAATATATTATATTATATTTTTATAGAATTTATATAATCAATGCAATTTTTAAAAAATGAAATTACTTCTTCAAAAAAAATTACCGAAAACTCAGAAAAAAAAAATGAAAATTCATTAATTTTTTTAATAACAAAGATTCCAAAAAATAATAAAAAAATACCTTCTAAAGAAATAGAATATTTATATAACACATTAGATGAAACTAATAAAAATCCTAATTATAATGAACAAATAAAAAAATTAATATTAATTGTATATAGAGTGGAATTTTTCAATGATGATAATGAAGTAAAAAATAATGAATCAAAAATATGTCAAATTTGCCAAAAAACAATACCAAATAATATTTATGCTTTAAAATTTAAAAATTTAAAAGATTTTTTATTATATTTAACTTATCTCTTTGTTTGCATTCCAAATGGAGCTCTTTGGAATAAGGATATCTTTTTTAAAAATAAAGAATTATTACAACATATTATTAAAAATAATGAAAATAAAGAAAAGGAATTATATCAAGCAAATTTAAAGTTTACTTGTAAAAAATGTTTATTAAATCAAATTAATTCAAATAATTTTTATAATTTATTAAATTATTTTTTCCAAGATAATTCAAAATATTATGAACATCTTCCAAATGAAATGATAAAAAATTTTAGTCCTGATTCAAAAAATACAATTACTAATATTTCAATTAATTTAAATCCAAATATAATTAACCAATTTAAATGTCAATTTGATGAAATTTTAAATTTATTACAACAATTGATATCTTTTATGCAACAAGATTTTATAAAATGTATACAATCTGACAATAAAGGAAAATCAATTGAAAATTATATTATTGAAATAAATGATTATAAAAAAGTTATTCAAAATAAGATCGATTTAATATTTTGTTTATTAAATATTTATTATATTCAAGTTGAATTATTATATTCATCAATTCAATCAAGAGAAAATAATAATATCAATAATTATTTCTTAAAAGAAATTACAATGATTAGAAATGAAATTTATATTTATAAAAATGAATATAATATATTAATCAAATTTATCTTAGATATAGATAATTATTGTTCTGATCTAAAAAAATCTTATTTATAAATTATTGTAAAACCCATAAAAATATAAAATAAAATTAATAAAAATCTTTTAATTAGGAAGCCCTCCTTTTTTTATTAATATTTTCTTTATATTTTCCACTAATATTCCCAGAAGGATAATAATTTAAGATATAAAACATATGCCCAGAATTATTATTTCTATTAATTCCTATTCCAATTGATTGAGAATTTTTCCATATCATTTGAGTAAAATGAGAAGGAATTTCTTCTTTATGACTAAAATCATATTTTTTTTCGTTTTTACATAATCTAGTTATCAATCCATTTGCATCTAATAAAGTTGAATAACAAAAAATAGACTCTCCTAAATTTTCACCATTATATTGGTTATTTGAATTTACTAAATTTTCATTTTCAGAAATTTTTTCTGCATATTTTTGTGATATTTCACTAATTTCTTTGTTTTCAATTAAAGGTTCTACTCCATATTCTTTTCTTTTTAAATTTATTAATTCTAAAATATCTTGTTTTATCTCATCAAAAGATGAATTTTTGTTTTTTAAAAAAAAACTTGGTATTTTATTTGCCGTGATTAATTCTGAATTATTATCACTTTTTTCATTAACACAATTTTTACATCCCATTAATTTAATTAAAATTCATAAATAATATTAATTAATATATAATATATTTTAACACCTTTACCTTCATTTTCATTTTTTAAATTTTAATTGTATTTTAATTTATTACAATAAATTATGAGTTAATTCTCACTAATTTATTGTTTTATGATTAAAAATTCTCTATCTTCTTTTTTATAAAAACCTCAATATTTTAAAAAATTAAGATTATCCCAATAAAAAAAATAAATTGAAAATCTGGTAAAAAAATATAAAAATAATCTTCTTTTTATAATTTAAATATTAATGTGATATTAAATTTCTTAAATAATAGAAAATTTATATTTTTTATATTAATCTTTATTTTCAATTCCCACTACAATAAATATTTTAATATATTATTTGTTTATTATTTAATCAAAATTGAATCATTAATAATATGATTTTTACCTTTAAATTATCATTATGGGCACACAGAAAAATATTCCAAAACTCTTTTATTATCTTTATAAATATGATGTATATTTTCAAACTAAATTTTGAATTTTCTGAACTAGAAAGGTAAAATTAATATTCCATTTCCAATTATATCAATTTAAAAATTTATGCGTTTTTTATAAAATAAATATGATATTTACCCTGAATTAATATGACAAACATTGATTGAATAAAAATATAGTAAAAATTATTTTTAGTTTTCAATGAATAGTTGTTCCTTTGTTATTTGTTTATAACTAATTTAATTTCATGATAAATTTTATAATTGTGTTTTGAATAATATTATATTGATAATAAAATTCTTAATGATTAATTTAATAATCACAAATTAAGAAATATTTAAATTATTTATTTTACGAGATTTTTAAATATTAATTCATTTTTTCAAAAACACTATTAAATATTTTTTTAATTCCATTTTAATTTATATAATTATAAAATTATTTTTTATTTCTCAAGTGGATTAGAATCCAATGTCTCAAGTAATTCACTTGCTTTTTTTTTCTTCATGAAATAAGGTTTTTTAAATAATAAAATATAAGCCATTGCAATTATAATAATTATAAAGACTATAATTAAAAACAAGGGAAAAGAAAAAGCATTAATTTTTGTATAATATCCAATTTCACCTCTATCTACTTGAAAAATAAATTGTGCTTGTTTTAAAAAAGGAGTTCCAAGACTCCAAGAATAAAAAACTTCAGGAAAAACAATTAAACAATAATATTTATCATCATGTTCAAGCCATAAATCTTTATAAGTTATTGTAAAAATTTTTCCAAATTCATCATATGTAAAAGTTAAACTAGGAAATTGTTTAATATTAACTTTTTTGTCACATGAATAATAAGTGAGATTGTAGAATGCATTATATATTTCTTGACAAGAATTATCTTTTAATTTATCATCAAAAAATTCTTTTAAAACATAATATTGTAAATATTCAGGAGCATAAATCACACCTAAATCAAAGTCAAGAGAAGCTTTTAAATAAATAATATTAGTTTTTCCAAAAAATATTTTATTAAATTTAAGATCCCAAGATGGAAATAAAGAAGAAGATTCTATTCTTGAACTTATAAAATATTCTTCATTATATTTATTATCATATATATGTGGGAAATCTCCAATTATAATTTCACCTTCATTTTCTTTTGTGAATTTTAATGTAAATATTTGTTGATTAATAATAGACTTTTCACTTAAATAACGAATTAAACTTTCTCTATCTTTTCTTCCTTTATAACTAAAACCAATATATGCATTTGGAATTGTATTTGAAGGATATTCATAATTAAATTTTATTGGTAAGTAAAAAGGAAAATCATTTTGAGTAAGAGATTTTCCTTTTTCATCTTCAAAATTTATTGTATCTTGAGATAAATATCCTTTTGAATAACATATTGATGTTTGATATTCTTCATCATTTTTCCTTTTTTTATAAGTTTTAGAAGAATCTTCTTTAAATTTTCCTTTCATTTCTATTCCAGGAATCATAAGAAGAGATGTATTTGATGATATTAAAGTTGGAATATTTTGTTCAGGAGTACCAATTTTTAATGTCGTTATTAAATTACTTGAAATTAAATAATCTACAAATTTCATTTCTTGAGAATAAGATTGTTTTTTAAATTTGAAAACCAAAACTGACAATATATTAAATGGAAGTAAAATAAAAATAAAAGATATAATCATTTTCATGTTTTATAAATAAATATTTATCATTTGAATTTTTTTTATTTTTTATTTTATTTTTATTCGATTTCATTATTAAATCAATTAACTTTCAATTATAATAATTTTAATCATTTTAATCTTACTTTTAAAAAAAAGATTGTTGAATGATAAAAAATAATCTTAAAAATAAATGGAAGAAATAAAAAAAAGGACTTCAAATAAAAAATTATTCTCTCAAATAAGATTAAATGATAATAAAACAATAAAAGTCTTAAAAGATATGATAGAAGAAAAAGAAAAAGGAAATTCATTAAATGAAGAAATATTCCAATTAACAGAAACATTTACAATAATAAAAATGATATTATCAAAATATCAAAAAGATGAAAATGACTTATATGTAATAAGTCATTATTTATTAACTTTAAACTCCTTTATATCATCAATTTTGCAAGGTCAACCTTTTGATTTTGATATAATGTCTTTATTAAGAAAAATTGCACATGATTTATATTGTGAAGAATATAAAAAAGATGAATTTATGATGAAAGTAGGTGATATAGGAAATACATTTTATGTTATTTTATCAGGAAGTGTCAGTGTTGTTGTTCCAAAAACTATCACTGTTAAAATGACAAAAAATCAATATATTTATCATTTAAAATTACTTCATCAATTAGGAGAAAATTATCTTTTAGAAAAAACATTTTCTGATAATTTTTCTGAATTACCTTATTTGAAATTACAGAATATTTTAAAAGAAAAAAGAATAAGTCATAAGAGAACAAAAAGCAATATTCAAAAAGTTCATGTTAAAATAGATTTATATAAAAAATTAAGAAAGGGGAATAAAATAACAAAAAGTTTTGAATTGAAAAAAAAAGAAATCGAAGAAATAAAACCTCCAATAAATCATTATAGAATAAGAAGAAGAAGTGTTGAATTTAGTCTAAGAAGAACATTATATGATATTCATAAAGAAAATTTAGAAGAAAAACATAGAAAAAGTATTGAATTTATAAGAAGAAATAGTGCAGAAGATAATATTATCCAAATAATAGAAGGAGATACATTAGAAAGTGAAAAAGAAAAAAAAAATAATTCTAACAAAAAAGTCGAAAATAAAAAAGAAGAACATCATCAACACGAAGAAAATAAAGAATTTTCATTGGAAAATTATATAAAGTTAATAAATGCAGAATATATAAATATAGATAAAATGCATTATACTCATGACATTAAATTAACAGGGTATTTTAAAGTTACTGATTTATATCAAGGCGCTTCTTTTGGAGAATTAGCTTTAATTAATGAAAATAATCTAAGAACTGCTACAATTTTTATTAGAGAACATTCATATTTTGGAGTTTTAACTTCTTTAGCTTATCAAAGATCTCTTAAACATATTCAAGAAATTAATAAGAAGAAAAATGTTCATTTTATTTTTAATACTAAATTGTTTAAAGATATTTCTTTATTCAATTTTGATAATTACTGGAATTTTTTTATTAATAGAAAATTAATGAAAGGAGATTATATGTTTAAACAAGGACAAGAAAGAGATGAAATTTATTTTATTCAAGAAGGAGAATTTCTTTTAACAATATATAATTTATCAAATAGGAAATTACATTTATATTTAAAGGAAATTGGAAATTTTCAACCTAAAAAAAGAGATTTATTGAATGTAGGAAAAGAAATTAATGTTCCATTAATATATGCAAAAAAAGGAGATATGTTAGGAATGGATGATTTATTATATAAAGGTAGTTATTTATGTAGTGCTGTTTGTGTTTCTAATAGAGCTTCAATTTTTGCTATTGATATGAATATATTTAAAAATATATATAAAAATTATCCTTCTGTTTTAAATAATTGGAGAAAAATAGAATTTCGTAAAAAAATTTTAATGGTTCAAAGATTATTAAAAATAAATTTTTGTAATAAAAATTCTTTATTTGGAGAATTTAGAAATGATGATGAAAATATTATTTATTGGAATAAAATATATGGAATTGAAGAAGTAAAAAAAGATAACAAAAAATATAATAATATAAAAAATAATAATACTGTAATTCACTCTTTTGATTTAGTAAGAGAAAGAAATAAAACTATAACTAATTTCCCAAAGCCCAAAACATTATGTATAAAAAAGAAAGTATTACCTTTAATAAATCCTTTAAAAGAATATCAAAATAATTCAATTAATAGTAATAATAATATAAAAACCCTTTTTTATTCATCTTCAAATACATATTATGGTAAAACTGTGACAACAGAATTTTCTTTAAATAAATCGGTAAAACAATATAATAAAAGTCAAAATGAAGAATTAATAATTAAAAAACCTGATTTAGCTTTTTCAAAGTTGAAAAAAAATGTTTTAAAAAATAATAGACAAGATTTTATAACAAAAACAATTTTAGGAAATACTTTAGAAGATTATAATAAAAATAATGATGATTTTTACTTTTTTAATCCTGAAGATGAAAAACAATTAATTGGAAGTAAATTGAAATTTTCTAAAAAAAAACCTAAACCAATTACTTTTTTTAATAAAGGAAAAAATTCTGGAAGAAAAAATTTCTTGTTAACTGAAACTAATTATTCTAAAGATAAAGAAAAACATGGAAAAACTCAATTTTCTTTTAATTTAACTCAATTATCTTTTAATTATGGTTTTTTAAAAAAATAACAAAATCATAATTATATTGAGTTAAAAAAAAAATATATAAATGAGATAATGTAAATATTAAAATATTTAATTTTTTTACAATTTTCATTTTGAAAATATCACAATTAAAACATAAAAAAAATTGCATTATAATTAATATAATAAAAAATAATTAAAAAAAAAATTTATTTGTTATAGAATAAATAATTTATTTTTAAAATGTATAAAAAATTTTTATCACATAATCATTCTATATAAAAATGTTTTTTATATTTATACATATTTTTTATCTAAATTTTTTTTGTTATTTAAATAAATTTCATGTAAGTTTCCAAAAATACTCCTTTATCATTTTGGTTATCATTTTTTCTGCTGAATCTACTAACTGTATTATTTTTATTATCATCTTCATTTTTACTAAAAACAAATACTTTTGCAAATCTTTGAAATCTTACACTTTTTTTTTTAGATTGAATATTTTTATCAGTCCCATTTACTTTTAAACAACTTTTTTTTAATTTATGTAAATGAGGTTTTTCAGTATTACTTCTTTGTTGTCTTCTTTGAAATCTTGAAACATAAACTGGTTTTTCTTCAATTTTCTCAATATTTTCTTTTTCTTTTTCATTATCATTATCATTGTCATCATCATCATCATCAATAATAATTTTATTAATTATTCTATCTTCATTAATAATAAGACTATCGTTTAAATTATCATTATTAATATTATTATCATTTAATTTTTCTTTATTAGAATTATTAATATTAAATCTACTTTTTCCTATTATTCTCTCACCTGATTTTTCTTTGTTGGAATTATTACGATTAAATCTATTTTTATTATAAATAATGCTATCATTTGAACTTTCTCTTTCATGAAGATTCTCATTTGAATTATTTGAATCATATTCTTTTTCGTTGTTTTCATTTATTTTTTCCTTGTTCATTTGAATACTATCATTTAATTGATCTTTATTGAAATTATTTTGATTGAATCTTCTTCTTTTGTTGATAAAATCATTAAATTTTTCACTGTTTGAATTATTGTTAAATCTATTTCTTCTATTATAAATAATATTATCATTTCCTTTTTCTTTATTATTATTATTATCATTTAATTTTTCGCTATTATTATTTTCATTATTATTATTTTCATTTGGTTGTTTTCTACTTATATTAATATTATCAACAGATTTATTACTCTTAAAGTTGTTATTATTGAATCTAATTCTTTTGCTATAAATACTATTATCTTTTGTTTTTTCTTTATTGTCATTTAATTGTTTATCATCAATGTTTTCTTCATTTAATTTTTCATTACTATTATTGTCATTTAAAGGATTTCTATTAATATTAATACTATCAACAGATTTTTGATTGTAAAAGTTATAATTAAATCTATTTCTTTTATTATACATATTATTATTGTTTTGCTTTTCTTTATTCTCTTCATTTAATTTTTCATCCTTAATGTTATCATTTTTTTTCTTTAATTGAATAATGATACTATCTACAGATTTTTCATTGTTTGAATTATTTTGATTAAATCGATTTCGTTTATTAATATTATCTTGTGGTTTTTCTTTATTTTTATCACTTTCATTTAATTTTTCCTGATTATCATTTTCATTATTGTTATTGATATCTGATTTCTCTTTTAATGTATTTGTATTTCTATTTCTATTTAATTTACTTAAATTAATAATAATACTATCAACTTTCTTTTCTTTGTTATTATTTTGTTCATTCTTTTCCTGTTCATTATTATTATTTTTTGATTTTTCGTTATCAATCTTATTTGAATTATTTCTGTTTCTATTAATGTAAATACTGCTAATTGTTTTTTCTTGTATTTTATTTTTGACTTTTTCATTATTTCCATTATCATCCTTTGTTTTTTCTTTGTTAATATTATCTTCATCATCTAATTTTTCATCATTTACATTTTTTTCGTCTAATTTATCTCCATTCACATCATCTTTATTTAATTTTTCATCATTCACATCATCTTCATTTAATTTTTCATCATTTACATTATCTTCATTTATTTTTTCATCTTTTACATCTTCATTTAATTTTTCATCTTTTACATCTTCATTTAATTTTTCATCATTTACATTATCTTCATTTATTTTTTCATCATTTACATTTTTTTCATTATTATTTTCATTTTTTTCATTTGATTTTTGCTCATTTTCATTTTTTTCATTTAAATTATTATTATTCACATTATCTTCATTTGATTTTTCATTGTTTTCATTTTTCTCATCATTTTTTTCATTTAATTTTTCCTCTTTTTCCTCTTTTTCATTTAATATTTTTTTATCAAAATTATCTCTTTTTATTTTTTGAGTATCAATTTTATTTTCATTTAATTGTTTTTTACTTAATTCATTATTTAAATTATCTTTATTACTGTAATTTCTAATATTTTTACTTTTGTCTATATCCTCTTTTGGTTTCTCTGAATTATTGCTGTTAATATTACCAATTGCAGATTTTAAATGTTTTACAAAAAATTTATCATGAGAACTTTTTTTCCCAAATTTTTCATTTGAATTTTTTTTATCTTTTTTTTCATCTTCAATTTCTTCATTTTCTTCATCATCATCAGAAAACAATTTATCAATATCAATTTCAGTTTTATTATCAAAATTAATTTGTTTTTCAATTTTATTAATATAAGGTTTAATAACATCAGAAACAATTCTTTTTTTTAATTCATTAATTTTTTTTTTTTCTTCTTCATTTTCTTCTTCGTCTTCTTCTTCTTCTTTTTCATCTTCTAATTCTTCTAAATCTTCTTCTTCTCCATTCTTAAAAGCTTTAACTAATTCATTTTTAATTTCTTCATTGAGAGCTTTTCTAAAAAGATTATATAATTTTTCACTTTCATTATTATTTAAATCTTTTTTTGAAGTTGTATTTATTTTATTATCTTTATTTTCATTTATTTCATTTTTATTAACATTTTTTTTTATATCACTCTCATATTTTTTATTCTCATTTTTTTTAATTGAAGAAATAATATTTTTAATTTCTTCTTTTTTATTATCATTATTTTTTATTTCAGGTTTTTTTTCAGAAATATTTTTTATTTCATATTCTTCTTTTTTATTTGGAGTAATATTTTTTATGTTATATTCAATTTTTTTAGTCGGAGAAATATTTTTTGAATCATATTGATATTTTTTAGTTGGAGTAATATTTTTAATTTGTTTTACTTTTTTAACATTTTTATTTTTTTTATCATTATCATCAATAATTTCTTCTATTTCTTCTATTTCTTCAATTTCTTCATATTCATAATCATCATCATTATCTTTTTTCTTATTTAAATCATAGGATTTCATTATTTCATTTGTATTAATTTTATTTTTAATTTTTCTCATTTCTTTTTCAAAACTATCATCTTCACTTTCAGAATCTTTATAAAAATTTTCTTTTTCTTCTTCACTTTCTTCAAAAAAACCTTCATTTAAATCTTCTTTATCATCTTCTTCAATTGATTCTTCGTTTTTTTCAACAGTTTTTTCATAAGTTTCAAGAGAATTAAAAAGTTTAATAATTTTAAAATTATTATTATCATTTTTTTTTTCTTCTTTTTTTTCTTCAATTTCTTCTTTTTCTTCTTCTTTTTCTTCAACTTCTTCTTTTTCTTCTTCTTTTTCTTCTTTTTTAGGTCTATCATCACAATTTTCAATATGACCTTCATATACCTTTGCTTTAATAATATGATTTGGGTTATACGGACATCTTAAAAAATATTTTCCAATCATATTTTTATTTACACATGTTTTTACATGAAGAGCTAAATTTGAAATTTTTGTTCCACAAAGTAAAGGACAAAAAAATCTTGAAGACATTTTTTTTCTTTATTGAAAATGAAAAATGATTTATTTATATAGTAAAAATAAATAGAAGTGTGTTAAAAAATATAAAAAAATTAAATCAATTATTTTATTATTTTTTCAATACATATACTATAATTAAATGATAAAAGAAAATTTCACTATATGAAATTAAAAAAATAAAAATTATAAAGATTTCATATATACATCAGATATATTATCTTCACTTTTATTTTCTGGTTCTTCATTTTTTAAATTTGATTTTGCAAAAGCACTTCTTTTTGGAATTTTTTTTTTATTTTTATCTTCAAAAACAAAAACTTTAACAAATCCTTTAAAAGAAACACTTCTTTTTTTTCCTCTTTTAAAATTATGCAAATTAAGATTTCCTTCTGTTTCTGATTCATCTTCATTAAAGTTTATTAAAGGTTCTTCTTTACTTTCTTCTTTTTTTCTTGATGGAAATTTACTTATTGAATTACTTTTTTGATGTTTATAATCTTCTTCAGTTAGTTTATTATGTTTTAATATTCCTTTATAATTTAAATCTTTTAATGAATTATTTTTAATCATCACAGATTCTTCTTTATTATCATTTTCATAAAAATGATTTTTACTTTTTATAAATATATTATGTAATTTAACTTTATTTTGTTCTTCCTGTTCTTCTCTTTCAATTTGAAATCTACTTTTAAATACACTTATTATACTTTTTCTATTTCCTTGATTATCTTTTGGAAATAATAATCCTTTTTTTAATTTTGATTGATGTTGAAATTTATCTATATTTGAAGCAGTATTATATCTTTTATGCTGTCTTACAAATAAAGTGTTTTTATTTTCATTTTCATTATCATCAACTTCTTCTTCTTCAAATATTATATTTCCTCCTTTCTCATCTTCTTCTTTTTCGTCTTCTTCTGCTTTTTCATTTTTCTTTTTAAATCTATCTGGACATCTATCAACGTGTAATTGAAAAACTTTTTTTCCAAAAATATGTTCTGGATTATATGGACATTGGAAATATTTATCTCCTAATAAATCCTTGTTTTTACAAATATTTTTTATATGTTCTAATAAATTATTGGTTCTTTGACCACAAAGCAAAGGGCAAAAAGGATTTATAGACATATTTGAAGATTAAATATATTTTATAAAAAATAAATATAATCAAAATAATTAATAATAATCGCTTCATATTTCTCATTTTTAAGCATAAAAAAAATAAAAATTCCAAAAGACGTTTAAATATAATGATTTAATAAAAAATATAAAAATAAAAAGATATATAAAATAAATGTCGAATCCGATAGGAATAGACTTAGGAACAACCTATAGTTGTGTAGGAGTATTTCATCAAGGAAAAGTTGATATAATTCCAAATGAATTAGGAACTCGAACAACTCCTTCTGTTGTGGCTTTCACTCCTCAAGAGCGTTTAGTAGGTGATGCAGCAAAAACTAATATAACAAAGAATGTAGAAAACACAATCTATGACGCAAAAAGATTAATAGGTCGTAGATTTGATGATCCAATAGTTCAAAGAGATAAGAAGTTATGGCCATTCAAATTAGAAAAAGAACCTAATAGTGATAGACCACAATATGTAATCCAATATAAAGGAGAAACAAAGAGATATTTCCCAGAACAAATTTCAGCTATGATACTTGAAAAATTAAAAAAAAATGCTGAGGATTTTTTAGGAAATCCTGTTGAAAAAGCTATAATAACTGTTCCTGCTTATTTTAATGATAGTCAAAGACAAGCAACAAAAGATGCTGGAAAAATTGCAGGATTGAAAGTTCAAAGAGTTATGAATGAACCAACTGCTGCTGCTATTGCTTATGGATTGGAAACTAACTGTAAAGGACCAAAAAATATTTTAGTTTTTGATTTTGGAGGTGGAACTTTAGATATTTCTATTTTAAAAATAGAAAATTCTAAATATAAAGTTCTTGCTGTTAGTGGAGATACTCATTTAGGTGGAGAAGATATTGATAATATTATTACTAATTTTTTAATTAAAGAATTTGAAGAGAAAACTGGTGTTAATGTTAGTAATAATAAAAAAGCTTTAAGAAGATTGAAAGTTGTTGCTGAAAAAGCTAAAAGAGAACTTTCATTTTCAATAGAAGCACAAATTGATATTGATTCTTTAGCAGAAGGAGAAGATTTAAATATGACTATTTCTAGAATAGATTTTGAAAATTTATGTGAAGATATATTTAATAAATTAGAAAAACCATTAGATGATGCTATTGTAGATTCAAAATTAACGAGATATGATATTGAAGAACTTGTTCTTATTGGAGGTTCTTCTCGTATTCCTAAAGTTGCTGAAATATTAATTGATTATTTCCATAAAGATATATTAAGTAGAACAATTTCACCAGATGAAGCCATTGCTTATGGAGCTGCAGTAACAGCTTCATTAATGAATGATATTAATGATAATGAAGACGATGAAATTTTTGTTTCAAATAATCCAAATTATAATAGTGATATTTTAAATAATAATGGAAATAACAGTAATAACAAACATAAAGAAGTTAAAGATGATAAAGATGATAAAGAAGATAAAAATGAAGGAGTTTCAAAAATAGAGTTTATAGATGCAACACCACTTTCACTTGGAATAGAGACTCTTGGTGGAAATATGCAAGTAATAATTCCAAGAAATACAAGTATACCATGTAAGAGATCAAAAACTTTTTCAACAGCAAGAGATAATCAAACATCATTTATGGTAGAAGTATTTGAAGGTGAGAGAAAATTAACAAAAGATAATCATAAATTAGGTCAAATAAGAATAACAGGATTAGAAAAGAAACCAAAAGGTCAAATTATAATTAAAATTATATTTATTATTGATAAAAATGGAATATTAAATGTTCAAGTTCAAACTGATGATATGGATAATGGTAATTTAGTTATTAAAAATGATAAAGGAAGATTAAGTAAAGAAGAAATAGAAAGATTAATATTAGAAGCTGAATCTTTGAAAAAAGATGATTTGATTAGAAGTAAAGAAATTGAAGCAAGAGTTAAATTAGAACAATTTTCTTTAAATATTAAACAAGAAATTTTAAGTGGAAAATTGAAAAATAATTTAGGAGAAGTGAATAAAAAAGTATTATTGGATAAAATTGAAGCAATTTCTCATTGGTTGAAAGCTAATAAAATACTGAATGAAAAAGAAATTGAAGAAAAATATAATGATTTGGAAACAGCATATAAAAATGCTCAAAAAACCCCATATTAAGTTTTTTAATTTATTCTTTTTTGTTTTTGAATAAAAATTTAATTAAAATATTTTTGCAAAATTAATAAAAATTGAAAATTTAATTAATTTAAGACAATTAAGAAATTTTTCCCATACATTTTTTAAAAATTTAAAAAATTTCCCAATTCATTAAATAATTAAATTAAAATAAATAAATCAAATGGAAAATAATATTGATAAGATTAAAAAAAATAACTTCATCAAACAAGAATGAAAAAAGATTATCAACCAATGATTCCAAATTGTCTTCAAGAAATAAAAAAAAATTCCAAAATTTATTTAAACTCATTTAAACATTAAGTAAATTTTTACAATAGAGAATAATAAAAAAGAACCGATAAAAAAGAAATGGCAGAGTGGTGAAGAAATAAATTAATTAAACTATTAAAACAAATTATAAAATAAATTGACAAAAAATTAAAATATTATAAAATGAATTTTGACATTAATATTTTTAAAAATATTAATTTCTATAGTACGATTATTTTTTATTATTTTGTTGCATTCGATTTTGAATTTGTTGATTAACTTCTAATTTCCCTTTTCTATATTTTGGATTAAATTTAGAATTATTTTGATACCAAGTAGCTCTTAATTGTTTCCATTCTTTTTCTATTGTTTCGTAACAAAAAAATGATAATACTTCCATTATTTTTGGTCTTCCTATATTTTTAGAATCATTATTTTGTTCATCTAATACATTATCTGTTATTTTTTTAACATCAATTTGTTGTTTGCCCAATTCTAAGTCTTTTAAAACTTCTTCTCTATTTAATTTTTTATTTTTTGCTTTTCTAATATTTTCATAACTTTTTATATCATTTACTTTTTTTTTTTGGTTTAAATTATTTTTTGCAGATTCTGATTTTGGAATTTCTTTCATTTGATAATAATCATATTGAGAAACATTTTTTTCTGAAATTTCATTTACTTGATCACATAATTTTTTCATTTGTTCCATTATAGCATCACTAAATTTTCTTTTCATATAATAATTTTCAAAAAAAGGATTATTATAAATAAAATGAATATTTTCATTATTTTGATTATTTCTCTTTTCAATACTACCAAAAGAATATTTTATTAATTTATATTTTTTTTCTATTTCTTTTGAATTGGTTAAAGTTTTAATTTTTCCTGAGAAAAAATCTTTCAATTGATAATTATAATTAAATCTAGAAGTTGTAGTTATATGAATTGGAGATTCAATATTAATTGGAATATTTCTAAAAGTTTTAGAAACTAAAGAATTAAAATTACTTGCTAACATATCTACATTTATTTCTTCTAATATTTTTTCAATTATAAATTCTATATCTTCATTATCTAAATTTATATTTTTTGTAAAAGAAAACGAATTACAAATATCATTTAATATAAACTCATTTTTTCCATATAATGATATTCCCCAAATTAAAACTAATTTTTGTAAAGGAGTTAATTTTGAATAAATATCATTTTGTTCTGAATCTGGTGATTTTTTTTTCTTTGTTTGAGATTTTAAAGCAATAATATCTTTTTCAATTAATTTTTTATTTCTACTAGAATTATCATTAAAGTAAACAGAAGGAAAAGTTTTAAAGTAAACATTTTCGAAATTTAATTTTATTGAATTTAAATCTATTTTTTCATTTTGAATTTTTTTATAATCATAAGAAGGTAATTGTTCAAATTTATCTGTATTATGAATTTCTCCTAAGAAATCTAGAATTTCTTCTGATGAATAATCATCATTAATATTAAATATTATTGTAGATATATTATTTCCTATTAATTCATCAGTTATTTCTTCAAGATTTTTATTTTCTATATTTTTAATATCCGCTCTTCTTTTTTCTATACTATTTGAAATAATATTATTGGAATTAAAGTTTTTAATATTATTATTCGGATTTATCATATTCAAATCTTGATTATTTTCAATATTTAGTTTTTTATTTAGATTTTCATTCATATTATTTTTGTGTTTAGAATTTTTATTATTAATTGTAGTATCAATTGATTGGTAAATTTCTCCAGTAATTTCATCAAGTAAACTTGTAATTTTTTTATGTAAATTTTTAAAATCTAAACGAGAATCTTGACCAAAACCAGGAGAAGAATTTGTAATTGCAGAACCTAAAGTAGTTTGTAATTGAAGAGCATATTCACTTAAAGAAAAACTTTTAGTTTCATTTTTTAATTCTTGTCTTTTTTTCTCATCATTATCAATTCTTTTTATATTTTCTTCTTGATTTTTAATTATATTTCCAATCTCATTTAAAATTCTTAAAAATTTTTCAATTTTTTGTGACTTTGCTTCCTTTAATTTATTTTCTAATTCATTTATGCATATTTTCCACTTTGCAATTTCATTAATAATATATTCATTATCTTTTTTACAAATAAATATTAATTGACCTTTATTTTTATTGTCATTACTAAGAGAAATTGAAGAAGTATTTTTTGTGTCTTTTAAAGAAGAATTTAGATTAAGACATTTAACATATAATGAATCTAATTTTTTATTTTCTTCTTTTGTTTTTACTTCTTGAGCACAATATCTAGAAAAAATAAAACAACTTGCTTTTTTCCATTTTCTTTCTTCATAAAAATCCAATGCCATATATTTACTTTGAACTAATTAATGAAAAATATTTATAAATTTTATTTTACGAAGAATAATGTCCCAAGGAGTCAAATGCCTTATTGAAGCACTCATTGGAATTTTTTGAATATCAAAATTTTTTGAAAGTTCCTTTTTTTTCAGTATTAATTTGTATTTTAATATTTTTAATGTTGCTGGATTTTCACTATTTGATTAAATAATTTATTATTGTTATATTTTACATTAAATCTTTATTTTGCCTTCTGTATTTGTCTTCCATTTATTTATATTAATTAATTTAATAAAAAAAATTCACTATTTATACTCATTTTCATTAATATAAAAATTTATATTAACTCTTTAAATTTTTTATTATTTCAAAAAATTATAATTTTTATAATTTTATAATTCAATAATATATATATTATATTTCACTCTGAAATCACATCATTTACAACAAGTTATTATTAATATGTTCAATGTATTAAGAATTTACTTTTGTAAAATTCCTTTAATATATGTAATTCTTCTTTCTTTTTTCCCTTTAAAAATTCCCTCACCATCCATTTTATCATCATGAAAAGGTCCTTCCCAAGTATTTCCAGATTTAAAATAAAAAATACCAAAACCTTCTTTTTTATTATTTTCAAAATCACCTTCATATTTATCTCCATTTTTATAATAAAAAATACCTTTTCCATTTTTAACTCCATCAACAAAATTTCCCTTATATTTCATATGTTCTAAACTAATATCATATATTATACCTTGTCCATTTTCTTTATTATCAACAAAATATCCAATATAAACAGTATCTTGAAAAATAAAAGCTCCTCTTCCTTCTTTAATACCATTTTTATTAATTTGACCTACATATTTTCCATTTTCACCTTCTACACAAATCCAAGATAAATTTCTTTCATTTTCAACAGGATTTAATTTTAATATTTTATTAATTAAACCTTGTTCAGCAAGTGCAATTTGATTGAAAGTATTTTCATTCATATCAATTTGCTCAAAATATAAAATTTCTTTTGCCTTTTCTAATGGCATTGTTACATAATCATAATAAGAATTAATATCTAATACATTTTCTCTAGATACATTTTCATTAATATATTTAAATATGTTAATATTATCTTCTTTTGGAAAATATTTATTTACATAAAAACCTTTTGATTTTTGACATATTGTAGAATTTTGTTTGGAATCAATTTCCATGGTTAATATACAATTAATTTGTCCTGGGTGAATAAACCAAGTAAAAGTATTAGTTTTATTAAAAGGAGATAAAACAAATTGGTTTTTCATATCTTTAGTATATTGAATATATTTCATAATTTTTTTAGTATGATTATATATTATTCTATGTCCAATTCCGCTTTTTCTATAAGAAGAAATAAAAGATTGAAAACGTTCTTCAGGATTAAATTTCCTTGATGAAACAACTCCTTGGATAACCATTTGTTTTAAAAAAGGAAATCCTTCTAAATTATCATCCATTCTTCTTTTTAAAACTTTGAATTGAGCTTTACAATCAAATTTAACATAATAATATTCTTCTTCTTTCAAAGTAGAATGAAATAAATCATGATAAGTGTAAATAACATAATATCCAGGATCCAAATTTCTAGATAAAGTAACATCTTCATATGAATTATTTACTCCTTGAAAATCAGACATCATTTGATTTGAACTTTCATTAGGATTATATTTCATTAAAATTAAAAGAGAAGGAATAATTGTACCATTCAATTCTCTATTAAATCTCCACATTTTTCTAATAACTGAAACACTAAAGAAAGCTTTTTCTTCAATATATATATTAAAAACTTGTCCTTTGAAAATATCTTCTCCTTTAATTTTAAAAGATTTACTATAACTATTATGTTGAATAAAGCAAATATCAGTAACAATAAAGAATTTAAAATAATCATCAAAACTCATATAAAAAGTACCATCATTATTATTATTATAATCAACTTGTTTAATTTCTTCATTTGTCCATAAAGGGCTTTTTTTCCCCCAATCACCATTCCATTCTCCAAATCCCCATGTATTTCTTAATTTAACAAGTTTAACTTTTTTATCTTGACTATTAATTTCATAAGCACCAATTAAAGTATAAGCATGAGAATTAATTAATCCTTTAAATTCGACATTTTTTTTTGAAGAACAAGATAAAATA